>ENA-OOQN01000612-OOQN01000612.1-human-gut-metagenome-genome-assembly--contig:-NODE-612-length-10730-cov-7.407681_pt1 | contig 10730 bp, 8 predicted proteins | sample MGYA00241092_ERZ501169 | MGnify/ENA primary metagenome ERZ501169 (study PRJEB25962, sample SAMEA2042489) | human gut metagenome | biome: human gut; feature: human-associated habitat; material: faeces... | reverse complement strand
CAACGAGCTACCAACTGCTCCACTCCGCGATGTTATTTCTTAATTGTGGTGCAAAGGTAAGGGTTTTATTTTGAAAAACAAATTTTTGGACGAATTATTTGATCTTTTTTGTGTATTTCTTCGTGAAAAATGTAGATCTATGCATCTTTTTTTACTTTTTCTTGCCGTAAATATTAAAATCTATTAAGTGGATTTTTTTGTTTTTTCTTAGAATATCTGACGCTGGAAGAAAAGTTTGAGAGATAGATTTACTGCCGTATTAGGTTGAACTTTGATGTTTTTTTATCCTTTAGCTGAAAAAATCTCTCGGCGACAAGAGCTTGTAAGATTCATTTTGGGTAGGATAAAGGCAAAAGAACTCATAAACTCTGTCGCTTACAGTGGAAAATCTGGTCTGAATTTGTGTAGATAAAAGAAAAACAGTAATTTTGCTCACAATAATGTAGATTGTGCAATAGGAGAGTTAGAATGACTGTATTGAAGACCAGAGCCAAGTTAGTAGACGTTGCCCGACAGCTATTCGCCAAGAAAGGAGTTGAGGCTACGACAATGAATGATATTGCCGTGGCATCTAAAAAAGGCCGTCGTACTCTATATACTTATTTTAAAAGTAAAGATCAGATTTATATGGCTGTGGTAGAGTCGGAACTCAAGATGCTTTCGGATACAATGGATAAGGTTGCCAAGAAACCTACTGTACCCGATGAGAAAATCCTGGAGCTGATTACTACACATCTTGATATTATTAAAATGGCGGTTTATCGTAATGGTACGCTCCGTGCCGATTTCTTCCGTGATATCTGGCGTGTAGAAGCAATGAGAAAGTATTTCGACAACAACGAAATAAAGCTTTTTCGTGAAGTCTTGAGAGAAGGAAAAGAACAAGGGCTGTTCGATATAGATAATGTAGAGATAACCGCCGATATATTGCATTATTGTATTAAAGGAATTGAAGTTCCATACATTCGTGGACAGATAGGAGAGGATCTGGACGACGAAACCGGCTGGCGGTATGTGTCTAAAATCGTGTATGGTGCTTTGGGATGTCGGAAAGAAAAATAAGTTTAATCTTTTAAATATAACAAATCATGGGATTATTAACAGGAAAAACAGCTATCGTAACCGGTGCTGCTCGTGGTATCGGTAAAGCTATTGCAATGAAATTTGCTGCCGAAGGTGCAAATATTGCATTTACAGACTTGGTAATTGATGAAAACGGAAAGAATACAGAAGCTGAAATTGCTGCATTGGGAGTAAAGGTTAAAGGTTACGCTTCAAATGCTGCCAGCTTTGAAGATACTGCAAAAGTTGTTGAACAGATTAAAGAAGACTTTGGTACTATCGATATTCTGGTTAACAATGCAGGTATCACAAAAGACGGTTTGATGATGAGAATGAGTGAAGCACAGTGGGATGCCGTAATCGGTGTTAACTTGAAATCTGCTTTCAACTTTATTCACGCTTGTACTCCAATCATGATGCGTCAGAAGAGTGGTAACATCATCAACATGGCTTCTGTTGTAGGTGTACATGGTAACGCCGGACAGTGTAACTACTCTGCATCAAAGGCAGGTATGATTGGTTTGGCTAAGTCTATTGCTCAGGAACTTGGTTCTCGTGGTATCCGTGCAAATGCTATTGCTCCGGGATTCATCATTACTGATATGACTGCAAAATTGTCTGACGAAGTAAAAGCTGAATGGGCTAAGAAGATTCCTTTGCGTCGTGGAGGTACTCCGGAAGATGTTGCAAACATCGCATTGTTCCTGGCTTCTGACTTGTCTGCTTATGTATCAGGTCAGGTAATTCAGGTAGACGGTGGTATGAACATGTAATATTTAGTAAATAATTTGTAGGTGAAGAATGAGGAACCTACATGCAGTCAATATTTGTCGCTGCATCGTATTCTTCATTCTTCATCTTTTTTATTTTATGGCATTATGACCGTAGTATACGAAGACAACCATATTATTATAGTAAATAAAACGGCTTCCGAAATTGTGCAGGGTGACAAGACTGGAGATATACCTTTGTCTGAAACTGTAAAACAATATCTGAAGGAAAAGTATTCCAAGCCTGGTAATGTGTTTTTAGGCGTAGCACATCGTCTGGACCGACCTGTAAGCGGACTGGTGGTTTTTGCTAAAACCAGTAAAGCTTTGGCTCGTCTGAACGATATGTTTCGCAACAGTGAAGTGAAGAAAACTTATTGGGCCATCGTGAAGCAGTGTCCTCCTGCTGAAGAAGGGGAGCTGGTACATTATTTGGTACGCAATGAAAAGCAAAATAAATCGTATGCTTACGATAAAGAAGTGAAGAACTCGAAGAAAGCTGTTCTTAACTACAGACTGATAGGGCATTCACAAAATTATTATTTGCTGGAAGTGGATTTAAAAACCGGACGGCATCATCAGATTCGTTGTCAGCTTGCAAAGATGGGATGTCCCATTAAAGGTGATCTGAAATATGGCTTTCCACGGTCGAATCCTGACGGAAGTATTTGCCTGCATGCGCGTAGGGTACGGTTTATTCATCCGGTATCGAAAGAACCGATTGATATAACAGCACCTGTTCCTTCCGGTAATTTATGGAATGGCTTCGAAATGAACAAATAAAAAGAGAAAACGAGGACGCTTCACAGCGTCCTCGTTTGTTAAAAACACATAGGCATCTTCATTTTCTTGTCAAAAGGTTGTATTTCAGGGGGAAATCAACCTTTCTCTCTTTTGTTTTTATGGGGTTGGGTTTATAGTTTAGTTTTTGCCTTTTTTTATGTTGTATAGAGTGTGTGTATCCAATTCTCTCGTAAGAGATATATTGCAATCATCGTGCCAGAAAAAAGGATTTTATTTAATTCTTTGATTTATAAATGTTTGAATAAAACTGTGACTTCCTGTAGATTGGGGAAAGTGTGGAATGTGTAGAAAAAACTGTGGAATAAATCCACAGTTTTGTGGAATTTTTATCTTCAATGAATAAATTTTCAGGAGAAATATTACCCGATATTATACAGTTTCATTTTATTGTATAATGTTTTACGGTCTATCCCCAGCAACAGTGCTGCTTTGGTTTTGTTATTTCCCGTTTGTTGCAAAGCATTCATTATCCGTTTCTTTTCTGCTTCTTCATCGTGTAAAGCAAATGATGATGTAGCAGGACTTACGGGCTGTGCGAGAATCTCTTCTCCTAAATCGTGTACAGTAATAAATTCTCCTCGTGCCAGTAACGTAGCACGTTTGACAATATTTTTTAGTTGACGCAAGTTGCCTGGCCATGAATAGCGTTGAAGTGCTTCACTTGCAGCAGCGTCAAAACCGATCAACGTACGTTCCAGTTCTCGGTTTGCCTGATCCAGAAAGAAATTAGCAAAGAGCAGAATATCTTCGGGACGCTCTTTCAGGTCGGGCATTCGTAGGGTAAATTCATTAATACGATGATATAAATCTTCGCGGAATGTACCTTTAGCTATAGCTTCCTTCAGGTTTTCGTTGGTGGCACTTACAAGTCGTACATCCACCTCTATTTCCTTGGTCGAACCTATTCTGCGAATACGGCGTTCCTGTAAAGCACGCAGCAGCTGAACCTGTACCTCGTAACTCAGGTTTCCTATTTCATCGAGAAATAAAGTACCTCCGTTGGCTTCTTCAAATGCACCTACTTTATCATTTAGCGCTCCGGTAAATGAACCTTTTATATGTCCGAAAAACTCAGATGCAGCCAAGTCCTTGGGTATCGATCCACAGTCTATTGCTATGAAAGGCTTTCCATTTCGTTTACTTAGTTCATGGATTCGGTGTGCTACATATTCTTTTCCCGTACCACTTGCTCCATTTATGAGAACAGACATTTGAGTAGGGGCAACCAGACGGACATAACTGAATAATTGGTGAGCTGCTTCACTTTCACCTTCCAGAAAACTTTGCGGAGTATTTTTTTCAATATGCGCTTCACTAGGCGTAGCAGGAACTTCAGATTTTTGGATAGCTTCTTTTATCTTTTTCAGCAATTCGTCAGGCTGAACTGGTTTCGCTATATAGTTGCTTGCTCCTTGTTTTATGGCCTGTACGGCAGTCTGTATTTCGGCATAACTCGTCATAATAATAAAAGGAGTAGTGCACGACTGGTTGCGAAGCCATGCCAGCAAATGTATTCCGTCTTGGTCAGGAAGCCGTAAGTCAGACAATATAAGGTCGTAAGAACGTGCTGAGAGTTGTTTCTTGGCACGTGAACTACTACCTGCCGTATCAACTTCGAAACCTTTTTTCCCCAACCACGTTTTCAGCATGGTAGCAAAAGTTAAATCATCTTCGATTATGAGAATAGACGGAGTCATATATTTCTTTTTATCCGGTATGTTACAAATAAAAAAAGCCTTGTTGTCCTAATGGATTTAGTTTGTGGTAATACGTGGAGAAACAGTGGCCTCTTTTACAGAAACACTTTGTTTTTTCGCAAATATTCTGCTCCTTTTTCGGAGTTTTACTTCATTCTTTAATTCATTTTTCTGGTATTCCAAGGCTGTAATCTGATACAAAGATAATATTTTTTCAGTATAGTACTCAGACCATATTTAAATTTTCCGGTAAACAGAGTACCTCAGATTGTTTTTTAAGTTTTCTTTTGGAAGTTTTTTTACTATTTTAGTTGTCCTTCCCGTCGTTTAAAACCTTCTTGGCTTCCTTAATTACGTCAGCTATGCAACTTAATGCTTCGTCTGCATGTTGTCTGGCTTCATCACTTAGATCTGTGTTTCCCCGATGAAACTCCAGCCATTGTAAGGCCGGTATAGCTTTTCTAGCTTCAATCATGGTGAAAGTAGGAAGCATTTTGTGGGCTACGTTACACAAATCTGCCATGTCCTTATTGCTTAGAGCCTGTTTCATACGTTCATAATTCTTCGTACTTTCTCCGATGAAAGTTTCCAGAATCTCATGTGCAGCGGCAGGGTCATCACCCGAAAAAGCTGTGAGGGGTGAAAAATTATATGTACATTCTGTATCAGACGGTTTACTGTCTGTTTCTGTTTGTACTGTATTTTCTTTCCAGTCATCTTGCATGTGAGTTTTGAAAATTTTCAACAGCTCAGTCTGATTGAAAGGTTTATGCAGACATCCGGCAAAGCCCTGTGTGCAAAAATCAGTTTCATCCATATCGCTTCGGGCGGTGATGGCTATGACGGGAATGTTTTTAGCCTGTGGAACATCGAGGCTTCTCAGTTTCTGGAGTAGCTCAAAGCCGTTCATTGCAGGCATTTGTATATCAGTAAAAACAATATCAAATGTTTCTGAAGCTATCAGCTTGAAGAGTTCCTCCGGCTGTGTACAGCATTTTATGACAGGAGGAATGTTATGTTGGGCATGATTGAACAGGTCATAAATCATGACTTCTGTCAGATTGAGCTGGATACGGTCGTCATCTATTAACAGAATACGCCATTGCTTTTTGTCGTCCGACAGTGTTTCGACTTGAGTTATTGGTGCTTTCGTTACTTTGGGTAAGAATAGTACAACCTGAAACATACTTCCTTTTCCGGGAGCACTTTCTATGGTTATTTCGCCGTTAAGTAGTTCAACCAGTTTCTTTGTAATAGACAGACCAAGTCCGAATCCCTCTTGTCCCTGCGCACTTTGTAAACGAGTAAAAGCTTGGAATACACGTTGCTGCTCTTGAATACTCATACCGCAACCGGTATCTTCTACGCGGAAAGTAAACCGGTTTTGCTCATAATCTACTTGAATTGTGATACTTCCTTGTGAAGTAAATTTCAGTGCATTCGATATCAGGTTTTCTGCAATCTGGCGTATGCGGAAAGGATCACCTTCAAGATTAAGCGTACGTGGTATGTTCTCTTCGAAGTTGAGGGTTAGTTGTTTCTTTTCTGCTCCGGGCAAGAAGCTGGTATAGATACTTTCGAACAGTTCATGTGGATTGAACGTTACGGGGTGAATATCCATTTTTCCTGCTTCCAGTCGGTGGTAGTCAAGAAGTGAAGTAATCAGGTCCAGCAGATGATTTGCCGAACTTTTCATATTATGTAAGTAAAACTGCTGACGACGGTCCTGTACCAGTCTGATTAACAAATCTATATATCCGATAATGGATCCGGCAGGAGCTTTGATGTCGTGCGTGATGGTAAGCATCAGTTTCTCTCGTGCCACAAGTAGATTTTCAGCATATAGTTTAGCTTTTTCCAGTTCTTTACGGTAATGGTTACTTCGTGTTATATCTCGCCAGATAATGGTAAAGAAAATAAGCACAAGCAATACAGCCAGAATAGCAATCGTTGCCATTGTCCATGCAGCCTGCTGGCGGATGTCTTGTTCGTGCGCTATACGGACTTCCATTGCCTTTTGTTCATCATCCTCTATATTATCCAGCAGCTGATTTACACGCTGGCTTACCCTTCCTCCTGCAATACGCAGCTGGTTGATGCGTGCGTCAAGCGTCCGCATACTTTCTTGTCTTGTCTGGAAAACCTTGTGCTGTATAGACGTCAGCATAGTAGCAATGGTATCAACCGGATTGTAAGCTTCGTCTATTGTATCTGTATATTCTTCCTGGATGATATTGTCCACTTGGGTTGAGTCGGGCTTACCGGGAGAAAATACATCGGCAAGTCTGCGGAAAAACTTTTTGGGCTTATGATGAATAGTATATGAGTTACGGTGTGTAACCACGCGTCGGCGTACATGCGTGCTGCTCAATATGGAGTCTTGCTGCATAATCAGACTATCCAGCTGCTGCCGGTACAATTCGTCTGTGGGGCTTTGCTTCATGGCTTCGAGTACCAGTACCATGTTTTGCTCTTTATTCCGCAGCAATGAACGTACTGTATCCAGACGCATCTGTTGCAATGTATCAGTCAGAAGTTGCTGAAGAGAGTCTATAAGGGCGCTGGCTTCTTTCATCGCCCTTTTGTATTTAGGATATTCATTAAGTCGTCCGATACGTAATGTCTGTCCGATAATTTCTGCTTCGTATAGTTGGGTTACAATCTGGTGCGTTGTTTTCCTCCGGTTACTGATTGTTTCTTCCAGTCCCGTAGGCGTAGTGAGCAATTTCATTTGCTGGTGAATGTATCCGATAGCTCCGAAAAGCAAGCAAATGAGTAAAATATATCCGAAGGCAATTTTCGTTGAAGTAGAAAACATAGTCAGACTCCTTTTCCCGTTTTATATCTGAATCTGAGATAATACATAATTCCGGCGCTGGTCAAGCCGAATGGGAAAGCCATCCATATACCGGTGATTCCCCAGTCGAAAACAAAGCCGAACAAGTATCCCAAAGGAAGTGATATAATGAAATAAGCAATAAATGAGAACAACATCATCAGGCGTACATCGGCAATGCCTCTCAAGGAATTGGCAAAATTGATTTGCAGTCCGTCGCCAAACTGGTAAAGAAGGAACGGAATAATAACCTGAGCTACCATGGCAGCAACAGTTGCGTCATCCGTAAACCATCCGCCCAAGTGGTTACGTAGCAGGTAAATAGGTATGGATGTACAGACTATCATAATCAGAATGATGTGAAAACCAATGTTTGCTGTACGTCTTACATTGACTATATCCCTCTGTCCTAGAAAGTTACTGATACGTACAGATACAGCAGCTCCCATGCCATAATACATCATGAAGCATATTTGTGAAACTGCAATCATAATCTGATAGCTGGCAAGCTCTGCACTTCCCAGCCAACCAACCATGATCGCACTCAGGCTGAAGGAAGCTGTTTCCATTCCCATTTGTGCTGCAATGGGCCATCCTAGTCTGTTTAGCAAGCTGAAATCTGTTCTGTTGATTTTTCCTAGTCGGAAACTTTCTCTGAAACTCTGGTAACGACGGGTACCGAAAAACAGAACCAGATAAGCTATGACCATAAGAATACGTGATACCATTGTAGATATACCTGCACCTAGAAGGCCTAGTTCGGGCATACCAAGCTTACCGTAAATAAGGATATAGTTGCCGATAATATTCAGAATGTTACCACTTAATAATATCCACATGGATACTTTGGTATCGGTAATTCCATCGGAGAACTGTTTGAATCCGTTGAACCATAATACGAATGGCAGAGAAACCAGCAATACCATAAAGTAAGGACGCATATGCGGTATCAGCTCATCAGGCTGCCCCATACGGTCAAGGTTCAGATAAAGTATAGTCATTACCAGGCATACGATCGCTGCCAGTACAGTATTGGCTGCAAGGCTGTTTTTAAGCGTTCTTCCTACCTCGCTTACTTTGTGCTGTCCGTACAGACTGCCCACAACGGGCGTCAGTCCATAGGCAAATCCTGTACTGAAGATAATGGCAAGATTGAACATGTTATTGACGAAGCTGGCAGCAGCCAGTTCTGTCGTACTGTGATGTCCGATCATCAGCGTATCAGCAAATCCCAATACGATAACTCCTATCTGCCCGATGACAATAGGAAGGCCTAACGATAATAATGCGCGGTAATGTGACTGACTCATTTGATAGCTTTATAATATAGAATGTTACAATTCTCGGGTACAAAAGTACGGCATGCCGTATCTTGTATCTGTCCGACCGTTACCGAACGGTATTTTCCTACTTCCAGATTTATATCTTCCGCGTGTCCAAGCAATTCAAAGAATGCAAGGTTGGTTGCTACATTCAGGTAATTGATGTTGTTGAAAATCTGTTCGCTTTCGTAGCGGTTCTTTACCTTCTCCAGTTCTTCTTCGGCTACCGGAATCGTTTTCAGTTTGTCGAGCTCCTGCCATACAGCCTCTTCTGCCTGCTCCAGGGTGATGCCCGAAGCTGGTTTTCCTGTAATATGCAGCAAACCCTCGTCGAGGCTTCCAGAAATATAGGCGTCGATGGAGGTAAAGAGTTTTTTCTCTTGTACCAATGTCTGTATGAATCGCGATGAACGTCCGTTTGAAAGCAAGTCGGTTATGATGTCGAATACGTGATATTCGGCATGGAACCGGTTACACATATGAAAGGCCATATATAAAGCATCTACCGGAACTTTTCGTTCTACGCTGCGTCGGCGTATCGCTGTTTGAGGCTTTTCTGCCGGCAATTCACGTTTGGGTATATTGCGTGAAGGTATCGGACCGAACCATTTCTCAGCCAGACGGACAGTTTCTTCAAATGAAATATGACCTGTAACTGCCAGAATCGCATTGTTAGGAGCATAGAAACGATAGAAAAAGTTCTTGACTTCATCTAGTGTAGCATTGGCTATGTGGCTGATTTCCTTACCGATGGTCGGCCAGCGGTATGGATGATCCTGGTAAGCCATTTCGCGCAGCAAATGTGATGCGTCGCCATAAGGCTGGTTCAGATTCCGTTGCTTGAACTCTTCAATTACTACCTGTCGCTGTACTTCCAGGCTTTGCGGGCTGAAGTCGAGGCTCAGCATGCGGTCGCTTTCCAGCCAGAATCCTGTTTCTACGTTCTGATAGGGAAGGGTAATGTAATAATTAGTAATGTCATTGTTGGTCCATGCATTGTTTTCCCCACCGGCATTTTGTACCGGTGCATCGTAATCGGGAATATTCACTGAACCGCCGAACATCAGATGCTCAAACAGGTGAGCAAAACCGGTATGCTCCGGATCTTCGTCGCGTGCTCCTACATCGTACAGCAAATTGAGGGCAACCATTTGGGTTGAGTTGTCCTCATTGTGTACGATACGCAGCCCGTTGGGCAATGTATGATGGTTTACTTGTATCATTCTTTATCCGATTTCTCTATTACAGAAGCTTTCAGTATACGTACATCCTTTTCCGGACGGTCCGTACGGTTGGTTTTTACAGCTTCGATACGTGCTACAACATCCATTCCATCTACTACCTCTCCAAATATGGTATAGCTGCCGTCAAGATGTGGAGCTCCGCCTACTGTAGTATATGCCTGAATCTGTTCACGGGTAAATTTCAGAGCAGGTTCTTTCTTAACCTCAGCACGTGCTTGTGCTTCCAGTGTATCTTGCAGTGCCATCAGGCCTTCCATATCGTTTGCTTTACGCATCTTATAGATTTCTTTCATGTGCTTGCGTGCCAAAGCCTGAAATACGGTGTCTAGTCTGGCTTCGTTCAGCTGGTTCTCCATATTGATCATCTGTGCTTCAGAGAATTTTCTTCCGGTTACAATATAAAACTGGCAGCCTGATGATTCTCTGTTGGGATTGACTTCATCACCCTGACGTGCAGCAGCAAGTACACCTCTTTTGTGGAAAAACTTCGGATTGATTTCTGCAGGAATAGTATAGCCTACATCACCGGTTCCTAAAGTTGTTGTGGTATCGGTAGCAGTCTTGCTTTGCGGATCACCTGCCTGAATCATGAAATCTTTGATAACACGATGGAACAGCGTTCCTTCATAAACACCCTCTTCCGCCAGTTTAATGAAATTATCACGATGTTTAGGCGTCTCGTTATACAACTTAACCTTGATGTCTCCCAAGGTTGTTTCAATCTTAACCAACGTTTCGTTGTCCATATTTCCTCCTTTTTTTGTTCCGGTTTTGCAGGCAGTAAGTCCGCAAAACGATATGGTTAATATGATCAATAGAATCTTTTTCATAACACTTTTATTTAATTTAAGTTTGCAAATATACTACTTTCGCCCAAATCCTCTTACCTTTGCAGCATTAAAAAGAGGCAAAAGAGAGTATGATGAAATCCATATTAATTATTGAAGACGATATCACTTTCGGAATGATGCTGAAAACCTGGCTAGGAAAAAAAG
>ENA-OOQN01000599-OOQN01000599.1-human-gut-metagenome-genome-assembly--contig:-NODE-599-length-11000-cov-2.605939_pt1 | contig 11000 bp, 8 predicted proteins | sample MGYA00241092_ERZ501169 | MGnify/ENA primary metagenome ERZ501169 (study PRJEB25962, sample SAMEA2042489) | human gut metagenome | biome: human gut; feature: human-associated habitat; material: faeces... | reverse complement strand
CCCGACGGCCGTGATGTCGTGGTGCCCGGGAAATGGCACGGGAGGTTCCCGAAGAAGAAAGCTACCGAAGAGGAATTAAAACGTGTAGGATATAAAAATTTGATAAGATGAAAACAAAGAGGAATAAGATAGAAAAAGGAGATACCATGATATATGAAGAGAAGAGATTCATGGCTATCTCAGAGATAGAGAAAGAATGTTGTACAGGATGTTGTTTTTATGACAATGGAAATTGCAAGTTAGAAAACCCAAATTGCTTTAACAGTGGTATTATATGGGTGCAAAAAGAGGATTATATGAGCGAGATCAGTGAAAAGGCCATTAAATTGGCTATAGAGGCCATGAGACCTATCCCCGTGTATTCGTCACCATGCTACAGCGTAATTGATAACAGATCGCCTGAGGAAAAGCATGAGGAAGACATGAGGTTTTGCAAGGAGTTTAACGATCTTAGATGCAAGATGCTTATTGATATGGCTAAGAAAATAGAGGAATATTTATCATAATTGCCATGGAACTAGGAGAACAAACAATAATATTTTTAGCCGTGAATAAAAACGGTGACGAGGTTATTTTTGATAACCTTCCTACACGGCAAGGAGAAATATGGACGGACGAGAGGTCAGCGCACGACGAGGAATATTTCTCTGTTGAGGATCATAATTCAGCGATCGTACTTCCAAAAGGTACTATTCATAAATTAACAGGTAAGTACTTGACATGGGAGAATGACCCTATATCCCTTAAATCATTCATTGAGGAACGCCCTCATATAGATATTGAACTTTGCAAAAAGGAATTTTTCTTATTAGATGAAGAACTAGAAAGTTTTAAAGAATTTTTGAATGATTCTACAAAAAACATCTATCATTCTATTGATGGGGTAAAAATTGTCAAATCAGAAGATGGGGAACTTTGTGGAGTAGGCAGAATACCTCATCGCCTAAGAACTTCATAAAATCACAAAGGTAATTATACATGATAATTATATACCATAACAGAAATAAGAAGGATAGGATGATAATCGCCTATCCTTCTATTATTATGTAAATCCATTTTTGGATTACATTAAGCATCAATAGTATAACTATTTATACTCATCTTTCTTTCCTCGTTATTAAACGTCCCATGCAAAATGCAGTTATCATATATACAATTGTTGATCTTCCCTCAGTAGGGTTTTTACCATTTTGGGTAAAAACTTTATAATCAATATCTTTAGTGAACCTATTATCACCAGTAAGCACTCTAACAGCCTTGCCTTTATCAGAATGATTGCAGCGAGGGGCATCATATCGTGAACCGACCATATTTCTCAAAAACGTTCCTTTTCTTTCTTGACAATTCTTCCAGTTTAACAAATCCCTTTAATGTTATCATAACAGTCACGGCCTTAGCTTCCCAATATTCATCACCGGGATCAGATCCATATATAACCAATCCGGAATTACGGGCGGATTGATACGCTTCTATCCTACCTCTCTCGTTCCTAAAAACATATTTTAATTCCTGTAATAACGGATACATATTCTTTATCCCGATATAATATCCGAACTGCTCAAAATATTTTGATGATTCACGGATAAGAACACCTTCTCTTGGAATAGACCTTTTAAACATATCAATTACCGGTTCATTCTCCTTTATCGTATCTATAGCCGTATTTAATTCGGCTTGGACAATCTTCTTTTCCTCCTCGACCTTGTTCTTGGCTTCTAGTGCCAACATAGCTTCCTTCTCGGCCTTCACCTTGGCCTCATACTCATCAGCCCATGCTCTTGCGGCTTTAGCCGGATCAGAAAAGTCGGGGATGCGCAAACAATGCTTTCGATTATCCTCTAACTCTTTTAAGGCTCTCAGTTCTTTTTCTTTCTCTATAAAATACCTTCTGGCTATCTTTCCTTTATCATTATTTTCTACCATGCATAGCTCTTTAGCCATATCTATTAATAGCAGATAATCCGTTTTAGCAACTATCTGTGTATCAGACTCCCCCGTTTCGGGGAGTCTGTCATTCAGTAAGTTACCTAAATAATCATATTTTATCAACACAAAGTCTTGATTTTCAATAAAATCATATTTAGATATACGATCTTTTATCCATGACGTAAAATCCCTCCTTACTTGAAGAAACGCATGAAGGAATCTTGCGTCTACAACCTTGTGGTTGTTATTATCTACTACCGGTATTAATATGTTTAAATCCATTTCGTTGGATTCGGACGTCAAAATTCCACTACTATTCTTCGTGGAATCATGAAAAAGATCTACATTTGCATTCATGAATAGAATGTTTATTCCCATCCGTCCGGGATGGATAGATGGGAATGCAAAAATAGCCAATATGATTGTTTTAAGCGATCTACTGGCTATTTTTTTTGTCATACTATATCGGCTATCTTCCCCTGTCAAAGTACCAATTAGCGTCCTCCCCGGACTCATCCTTATCCCTGCCTCCTAAGAAGAATCCCATCGTCATGCCGTTGGTCATCAGCCAGTAGTCGGATGTCTGCTTAATATCCCTAGCCGTCTTGATATTATACCATTGCTTACCAAACGAGAACTTCATGAGCTGTCTCCACAACTTACTCTCGCCCTTGTACACACCGGTCTGGACAGTAGCGAACGGGTCCCAGTTCCGGGGATCGGTGAGATCGCCTAACTTCCGGGCCGTAACCAGCGGATCTTGCAGCATATCTATGGCGTTAAGCTCCATGAACGGGGATGCCTGGGAAGCGATCTCATTGATCGTCCTGAACCCGATATAGGTAATGAACTGCCCGAACCAGCTATCCTCATTATCCTCCCTATATCCCATCAAAGCCCTTCCTATGGCTATCATCGTAGCGAATACTGCCATATTGATAAGCGATCGCTTGATATTGGTCTGCTCATAAGGATTAAGACTATGATATTCTTTCAGCACGTCATGTATTTCCTTCATCCTGCCTTCTGACATCGTATTATAGATATCTCCGGCGAATCTCCATAACGTTCTCATATATCCCTCCTCGAACTGGTTGGTCTGGAAGTTAAACCCGGCTTTTTTGTATGCCCGTTGAATGGCAAGTATAAACCATCCACGATGAGGGAGCACCATGTTAAGGATAGCGTTCCGGCTAGCCCCCACCCGGTTCTGTTCGTTAAGGGCGCCGTCGCATATCTGCACCATACTCCTGACCCTGCTGGACAATGTAGGTATGTATCGGTCTATAATATCCTTATTAGCCTCGTTTTTAGCCACGATCTTCCCGTCCTTGACATTTACTAAGTTCCATATGGAATAATCCCTTAAACGCTCCCAATTACGTTTAGCCTCATTAGCGGACATATTCCTGTCCTTCATCATCATCTCCTTGAAATTAGAATATGACCAGAACTGACCCTCATACAGGCGAGTGTCATCCATTACCGAGATAATAACCTGCGGGTCCAAAGGAGAGTTCAAAACCTCCATCATCTTAAATGGCAGATCCCGGAATAAGGTTCTCCAGATCTTGTTATATGCCGCCGATCGTACACGGTTGCGGACATTAAACACACCTAGGGCCTCACCGACAACATATAACTTATTGGTACGATTTATGTCCCCGATCTCAGACACGTACGTGCTTAACTGCTTCTGGGCTTCTCCATAAGCGTATTTCATGGAGTCCTTGCTTATGTACTGTCCTACCATACCTTCCAAAAGGAAGTTGGCCTGCCCGGTAAGGGCACCGGTAGCCGCCACGAACGGGGAGAAGCCTAAGTTGGATTTGGACACAAATTTGGTAAACATAAGGGCCAGCTTATTAAGATCGACCTTATAATTGCCTATATTCCATTCAGTCCGCTTATTGTTTATCCTAACGTCATAGATACTGGCGTTAACCCAGTCCTGAAACATCCTGTAGGCATGAGTGGCTTCTGGATTCTTTCCCCCATCATATTGTGTCTCAAGCATCATATTCCTATATCCCATAACATCATCCAAAGCAGCTCTCTTATACTTATAAGATGCCGCCTGAAGGGATAGCATAGAATAGGAGTACGCGAAGTCATGGGATACGTCATCGGCATTCTCTAGCTTGCTCAGATAGTACTTGGGGATCATGCGATATTTGTTATCGTTCTCATCAAGCCCTCCTAGGTCTTGTCCTTGACCATGTATGGGATCATCAACCCTCTCGCCAACGATGTCACGTACGGCGTTTCCGATGGCCGCCTTCGGGTCAACCCCGGCCTGCACCATCCTCTCCACTCCGCCCTTGGATATCTGTGGTATCTGGTAGATATTCCTGAACCGCTCATCATAATCCTCCATAGCCTTACGGCTTATGTTAAGCAGTTCCTTCCTCATCTCCCACTTATCCTTATTGATCGTAGCTTCCTCCCCCTCGTTGGTAATACCGTATTTCTTGAAGAAAGCCTCGTTCTTGTACTTATCGAACCTAGGCATATGATATCCATAACCCAGATCGGGATTATAATTAGGATTACGGAAAGAACTCTCGGCATCGGCCTCTTCTAGCCACTGGTTATTGATCGATAAGTCAATCATATTAATATCGAACCCGAAACGGGATACGCTCTCTTCCTTTGATATACCATTTTCCATGGCATCAAAGAACTCGGATACCTTATACGTACCGTTATTTATCTTCCTGACAAAGCCAGAATACCCCTTGGGAGAGTATTTTCTCATATAAGGATATAGCCGAGTTCTGGCGTACTCAACAAGAACCTCATTAGCCTTACCCATCGCTATGTCGTTAGCTAGCTTATTATTGAAGTCAGGACCGTATTTCCTTCTCAAAAACGATACCTCCACGGTCGTCCATGACGGGTTCTTCCTAGATAGCTTAGCGGCCATCCTATCCACCTGACTCCGGGAGCGGGCAGACATATGTTCCTTGGCGAATTTAATCTCATCCATACCCTTGTCGTATGCCATGGCATCCCTTAAAGCGTTACGGTAAGAATCCGTGACTCCACTCTCCACCGTATCAGGCATATCCATCTCAATAGCCTCAGCGGAAGCGGCGGCGTTAATAACGCTCTTAGCCTCAGCCAGACGATCATATAACTCGTTTATCTTTCTTAATGAGGCGGATCCACGTAACCTATCGAAATCATATTCCCCGTATCTCGTGCTATCCCGGTACTGGATAAGCAAAGGCCTTAGCTGGTCATTGATCTCGTTTATTGTCGCCATCGCCTCCTCTACCTTCTCTATTCTTGATGATGATACAGATTGCTCCGTGATCTTATCAACAAGATTCTCGTAATAATCACCCTCCTCGGATCCCCACATATCCTTGGAGAAACCAAGATGACCGCCAGCTAGCAGGAACTCGAACGCCGCCTTACCGCCCTCTGACCGCTCTATCCCGCGAAGTATCTCCTTGAATTCCGCGGAAGCCTTACGACCCTCGTTGGTATTCCCGAACTCCTCGGCCCATGCCTCGTCCCATGCCTTGATCTCCTCGGACATCATCAACGCCTCGGACCCCGTTTCCTTTGGTGTCCCGTCGGAATACCACTCGCTCTTGGCTATAGCCCTGTCACGTAAAATATCCAGATAAGATCTCCAAGCTATAGGATCGGATTGAAACGCCTTCCAATCGACCTTCCCGTTCCTCACGAACTTATCCATAGCCACATACCGGCTCCTGCGGATACGGGTCATGAAATCGGACGTAGCTTGCGATACCCTACGACCCAGTCTTTCCTCGACCTTCTTATTGACTTTCTCGATCTTATCGTAATAAGCCTGCACCATAGGTTTCTCACTATTCTCATCCAACCACCTATTTATCGTATCCAGATATCGTTGCTGATCCTCAAATGTCATGGCTGAGATATCAAAATTCTGGATGCTTGGCTTGAACACATGATATACCTCCTTAGTGATAGGCTTATCTCCGTCATATCCTACGATGTCATCACGGGTCTTCACCTTAAGACCTCTATCAGATAGAAGAAGGTCGATAAGCTGTTTCTCGGTCTTACCCATAACATTCTTAAGATCATATATATCAATAATAGCTTTAGCCTGCTCTGTCCGACACAGTAAATCGTATTTGGCGAAATCACGGGACGAATCAAGGTAATCAGAGTTCTTACCGTTTATCTTCTGTATAAGATCCTCATTATCCTTTATCCCCCATCCACGCTCTTTCATCATCTTGGTCATCTTATTGATATTAGATATACCTTCGATATGGGCTTCATTATGGGCCTTGGCTAGACGTTGGCCTAACATACCTAAAATAGCGTTACCACTATGCTCCAGCGTGCCAAAGAGCCGGGACATGACATTGATATCCTTATGGATGTTATTTATCAACTTCTTTATCCCATTCCAATATCTTTCCGGGATATTAAACATCCTGAGCTGTCCATCCAGCCAGTCCTCATTACGATCACTTCGAAGGGCGTTTATATCGGACATGGATGTCTCAGCCATACGTAATATATCATCCATATCCTCTACCATACCAACCTTATTGCTACCATAATAATCAGCCGCCTGATTATTGACGAATCCACGAAGGTTCCTGACAAGTGGCACGATCTCCCCATATACGTTATCAATAACCTGTATCGTCTCATAATCCAATCCCTTGTCGCTCTTACGTAAGCTACTGGCGACCGTAACCAAATACTCTACCTCGGCCTTGGCTGTAGCTATAACGCTCTTGGTGGATAACAGATTGTTGTTTTTGCTAAGCTCGCCCCCGACTTGTCTTACCTTCTCGCCTATATCACGAAGGAGGGTGATGCTCTCGCCGATCCTCTGGCTTTGGCTTGATCTCATCCTCTGCAATCTGGTGTACAGCCTTTCTAAGGATCTTCCGTTCCTGATCAACTTATTAGCCACATCAACATCCGATAATGAGTACATGAGATGACCATTATCTTTCAACAGAAGCACGTCAAAAGCGCTTGGATCATCCGCTAACGCCGACTCCTTTATCCTGTCAAGTACCTTGTTTAAATCCGATCTTTGGCTGGTGAAGAAATTACGTATGGCTCGTACCATTCTGCCAAACAAGGAGAGCTGGACGTCCTCAGACGAGGTCAGATCCTCTACCGCCTGTTCCATGCCCGGGACGAACCGCTGGGCCAACGTTTTGCCTAGGATCTCCCGCTTCACCATCCGGTCTAACTCCTCTCCTTGGTACTCCTTCCCATATACCTCATAATAACGACCAGCGAATTGGTTCCATAATGAAGTTCCCTCGACAGAATCAAGTATCTCGTCAATCTCCTGCTGGTTACGATAAGTATCGATCAAGAAGTGAGCCACCTCCTCATTAAGATCCTCTACCGTAGCCCCCTCAGCCAACGCTATCACGCCATTAGCCATATCGGATAACGCCCTAGCGGAAGGATCTACGCCATTACGCATCTTATACTTATCCATATATTCGGACATACCCATCACACGGATACCTAATGTGGATAAGATGTTGGTTATATCGGTCCTGTTTTGAAGATCTTCCGCCTTCTCGCTCTCAATAACGCCACGGACATTGTTTCCGTATAAGGCGTTATCCTCCATCATCAACGATAGCGCTAGCTCCATGAACCCATCATACCTGTTATTAAGTTCCTCGAACCGCCCTTGCCTTAACATGCCTTTAATCTCAGACCTGCTTACCGTGACCTTCTCCCCTGATCTGGTGATAAGATCAAGATCATTACTCACCTCCGTATCAAAACCTATAGAACCCAATACGTTCATCTCAGAGGACTGACTTCCAAATCTATTCCTGAGGCTGGATAAGGCATTCATAGCGTTATAGATCTTAAGACCATCAGAATTGCCGGCTCCGGTGAGATAATACCTATCCCCCAGCCTTATACGCTCACCGCTTAACATACCTTTCTTGATAAGGTAATTGATAAACCCTCCACGGGTGCTTATATTAGAGTCTGAACTGATGCCAAGGACCGGGATGAATGACTCGTTATTATTAAGGGTTATGGAGGAAGAGCCAAAGAAGATGTCAGCCGCACCAGACGGCACATCGCCCTCCTCGACACTGCCGGCCAAGAACCCGGCCTCGACCCGCCCGCCGGAAGAGCCTTTTATGGCGTTGGCGTAAGATTCGTGTATCTTGCCGTCATCCGATCTAAAGAACAGGCGAGGCTCACCGGAATCATATACCAATCTTGAAGATGGAGGCGTATAATTCTCGATATCATTTAAAGGCAAGACATTACCAGAAAATATGATCTCACCATCTATATTTCCACCCTTCACCCTGATATTAGGTCGTTGCCCGGTAAAAGCGCTTTCCACGGCCTTCCATAACATACGGGCTGTCTCCTTAATATCTATATTCTCCCTGATAGCCCTTATATCATCCCATGACGCCTCTTTCAGTATCGTATCGCCAATATTATCCTCGTTTATGGAATCCAGATCCACCTCCTGTACCGTGGATGTATCTACCACAGCCATATCATTGACATCACCTACCTCTCCGGAGGTAAGATAAGCCACGACATTGTCGCTATTCCCAAGGCTTCTGGCCAACGCTGGGGCATCCATGTCGCTTATGGCGGACAAGACCTTGGCTGACATAAGCTGCCCCCACTCGCTAGCGTTAAGTTTGGCGCTTATGGATCTGGCCGCCTCTTTATTCCTTGGCACGGATCTAGTCCAGTCTCCAAACTTGAACCTGAAATTATCATTATAAATGGTCATATAAGCCTCAGCCGCCTTATCAAGGTTACTTACGGTAGCTATACCCGCTATCTTATCGAACAAGGTAGATACCTCGCCGGAAGGAGTCAAGACACGGGTTATCTTACCCTCCTTATTCCTTTTAATTACACAACTTGACATAAACAAATGTTTTTCACAAAGATAAATAAAAAAGCCCCTACAAGTTAGTAGAGGCTAATATTCTTATATATACCATATCAATCTGCCGTCCAGTAAGTATTCCCGTCCGCGAATTTACCGACACAATGACCGGCAAAACCGGCTATATACGCTGCATGTTCATCCTCCCCGACCTTAAATCCAAGCGACATATTACAGAACTGACACACACTCATAGCTACATGGAATGATTCGTGGCAGACTCTTCCTATTGTTATATTATCATCGCTTAAAAAGTTCCAAAGTATAGCGAATTGACCGTCATCGTCCTTATCCCTTACCAGATTCACGAAAGACGCTTCCTTATCCATATCATCCTTATCACCCCATTCTCCCTCATGACCCGGTTCCATGTTCTCGAAACGGTTACATAACGTCTCGTAATCCAATCCTACCGTGATAATCAAATCCAACGGATATATCACGAAATCAAATTCCTGCTCTCTCATAATTTTTTTAATTTTTCTATAACCTCAAAACACATCTTGCACTCAATCCTACGATACAACTGCCTTACGCCATCTACCGTAACCCAATAACGATCACCATCACGGTGCAGGAACTCACTCATGACCTTGGTATCAGCCACATCATGTAAATATATCGTCAAGATCAAAATAAGTAACCTTATTATACGACATACAACGGATTTGTCTTCCATCAGGAATCTGAACATCGAAAACATTTATCTTCTCCATATTAAAAAATAGAGGGATACCAATCCCATCACAGACCTGTATCCCTTTATAATAAATTAGCGATGAAAAGCATGGTGATGGACATGCGCCACAAATGTAATTACAAATTTTGTAAAAACAAAGCAGTTCCATGGTTAAATGTCCCTGATGAACCGCACACTATAACGGCTGCCCTTACTGCTGCCGTTCACGCTGCCATCTTTGAAGTACACGCGATGCCCGCTGTTGGAGTCAAACCCTGAGCTAACCCAATAGGCTTTGGATGGACTGAGTTGTTGTCCACCAATAGCCGATAATGCGTTATTGACACTCGTCAAGTTCATAAATATTAACGCAAGTTGAGCGCATGATGGGATATACCAATCATCATATCCTTTAGCGTCAGCACTAGCTAAGAACGTATTAAGCACATGGCCAATTGTCGCATAGGAAGTATAAGACCCACCACCGGTAGTTATTCCTTTTAATATCTCTGAATTGGATTTTCCATTCCAATCAGATAAAGCCCCGCTTGTCCAGGCAGTAATATTTGCCGAAAGGTTAGGGGTACCATTGTATGAACCCGACTCCGGTTTTAGGTAACCTCTAATATCACTTCCATCTACTTTGTCATAATTTGTAATGCCGGTCTGATCCGTACCATATCCACCCCAATAAAAAATGGAAGTGCTGTCCTTCCCGGCTCCGGCTGTTACATAGCTTTCATTAAGATCCTCATATTTCTCAATCATAAATCTCTTACCTTGAGCGTTAAGGACAACGCCTATACAATTATCGGAAGGTGCGTCCGTTATGCTTCCATCAGGACGGACATAAGAAATAAGGCAAGTACCGTTGCGCTGACACGGAGCGTCACTCTTCAACACCCCATACACCCGATTGTCGCTAGTCAGCCACCGTTTCCCGTCGCTCGTGATATAAGCTTGCCTACATCCCTCCTGATTCACCACAAGCGTCTTTTTAACGCCTTTGGGGGTTGTTATCTCCAACTCAAGGGTACGGTCAAGACCTTTGTTCATTACCGAGCCAAAAGAAACGGCGGCGTTACCGGTCCCGGACCCCGGGCTGACGGTCAGAGGCTGGTCCGTTACCTCGCCTACCCCGTCCTTCCAATTAATATTCAAATCACTCATAATTATGTCTTTTAATTATCATCTACCCACAAAGATAATAAAACAAGAGAACCCCAACCGGCTTTAGTCGATCGGGGTTCTAGCACATGATATTAATACGATTATCGTCTCATCATCTTCAATACGGTCCTAGCCGCAGCTTGCGCCCATGTCCAGCTGTCATTAGATGTTACGTCAACCGTCTGTTGAGTACCATTTACATCCAAGTTAATAGTCTCCTTGTCAAGCTCGATAGTAGAGTCTCCAGTGGCTTGAGTTACCGTCACGTTGGCTGTCTGACCACCAGCGGCG
>ENA-OOQN01000594-OOQN01000594.1-human-gut-metagenome-genome-assembly--contig:-NODE-594-length-11069-cov-3.058471_pt1 | contig 11069 bp, 10 predicted proteins | sample MGYA00241092_ERZ501169 | MGnify/ENA primary metagenome ERZ501169 (study PRJEB25962, sample SAMEA2042489) | human gut metagenome | biome: human gut; feature: human-associated habitat; material: faeces... | reverse complement strand
GATGAGACAAGCTGCCGAACACTACGGTTTGAAGGTCGGGCACGGCAATATGGCCTGCTGCCCCTTCCACAATGACCACACGCCCAGCATGAAGCTGAACGAGGACTACTTCTACTGCTTCGGCTGCGGGGCTTCCGGGGATGTGATCGACTTTGCCGCTTTGCTGCATGGATTGGGGAAACGGGAAGCTGCGGTCAGGCTTGCGGAGGACTTCGGCGTTTCCTATGAGAAATCCGGCAATGCGCCGCCAGATAGGAAGCGTCACAACAGGTCACAGCCCCGACAAAAATCAGCGGAGCAGAGATTTCAGGAAACGGAACGGTATTGTTTCCGGGTGCTATGCGATTATCTGCGCCTGCTGGAGCATTGGAAAACAGCACACGCCCCACAGCCGCAGGATGCCATCTGGCATCCTCTTTTTGTGGAAGCGTTGCAGAGGATAAGCTACACAGAATACCTTTTGGATATTTTGTTATACGGAGAAATAGAAGAAAAAGCGGCATTGATCGCCGCACAGGGAAAGGAGGTGTTGCGGCTTGAACAGCGAATTTCAGAGCTTGCCGCCGGAAACGCAGGAAGCGGTCAAAAGGACGATGGACACAATGGAACCGGCGCAGACACCGGCAGAAATCCGGGAAACATTAGAGGGGACGCAGAAAGGCGGCGTGAAGAACAGCATCCGAAACTGCCTGACGGTGTTCCAGCGTGACCCTCTGTTTCGCGGGGCGCTGCGCCTGAACCTTTTGACGGAGCAGATTGACATTGTGAAGCCGCTGGGCTGGGAGCGCACCAGTACCACGCTGACCGACATGGACATGAACTACCTGCTTTTGTATCTGGAAGAAAATTACGGGCTTACCAGCGAGAAAAAGGTGCAGAGCGCCATCAAGATTGTTGCCAATGAAAACCGCTACCATCCAGTCAGGGATTACCTGAACAGCCTGCAATGGGACGGCACAGAGCGCATCCGTTACGCCCTGCATCACTTTCTGGGAGCCGATACGGACGAATACACCTATGAAGCCTTGAAACTGTTCCTGATGGGAGCCATCCGGCGGGTATTCAGACCGGGGAGCAAGTTTGAGGTCATGCTCTGTCTGGTTGGTGGTCAGGGAGCCGGGAAATCTACCTTTTTCCGGCTGCTGGCAGGCAGGGACGAATGGTTTTCAGACGATTTGAAAAAGCTGGACGATGAAAATGTGTACCGCAAGCTGCAAGGGCATTGGATTATCGAGATGTCGGAGATGATTGCCACAGCCAACGCCAAGAGTATTGAGGAAATCAAGTCATTCTTAAGCCGCCAGAAAGAAACCTACAAAGTGCCGTATGAGACACATCCGGCAGACCGGCTGCGGCAATGTGTATTTGGAGGGACGACCAACCGGCAGGACTTTTTGCCCCGTGACCGCACCGGCAACCGGCGCTTTCTCCCCGTGACGGTGTACCCGGAACGGGCGGAGGTTCACATACTGGACGATGAAGCGGCGGCGAGGGCGTATATCGAACAGATGTGGGCGGAAGCCATGACGGTTTATCGCAGTGGGAAGTATAAGCTGTCATTCAGCATGGAAATGAACCGATACCTGAACGCCCACCAGCAGGACTTTATGCAGGAAGACACACAGGCCGGCATGATCTACGCCTATTTGGAGGACTACACCGGCGACAGGGTATGTTCCAAGCAGCTTTATGAGGAAGCGCTGGGGAACTTAAATTCCCCGGCAGACTGGGAGACACGGGCAATCTGCGAGATTATGAATACCGGCATTGCGGGCGGCATCATACAGGGCTGGGTAGCCTACAAAAGCCCGAAGCGGTATAAGAAATACGGTTCTCAAAAAGGCTGGGAGCGTGTCAACCAAGCTCCGCCGGAGGGGGACGGTTTTCAGGAAATCACGGAAGAAGAAGCCCGGCAAATGGAACTTCCATTCTGAAAAGCCACCGGTTGACAGTTTGGTTGACGCTTTGGTTGACAGCCGGTTGACGGGGAAAAGCCTGATATTTGGGGCATTTCTCTCCTTTGTCAACCATGTCAACCAAGAAATCAAAGAAAAAGTAAAAAGTAATAATAGAGCGCCTATGGATTGTTTTCAAAGTCTTTTCTGCCGGTTGACACGGTTTGGTTGACACGGAGACAGTCTGCGGCTGTACACCTGTCTGACATTCCCTTGTCGGGCATATTTCATTTATGGAGGTAACTGCCTATGGCAAAAAGCAAAAACGAGAGCAATAACAAAAACAGCGGCACCCTGCTTACCGAAAAAGACGGCACCCAGTATTTTGTCATGGGGAAAGTCCGTATCAAGGTATCGGAGCATTTCGCACAGGATGGGAAGCCGCTTGACAGCCTGCTGGAAGATGTGATCCAGCACGCTGCCGCCGCTTCCTGAAAAAATACGGAATAACGACTGTCAATCAGCCCACGCTTATGATATACTTGTACCAGCGAGTATTGTATAAGCGTGGGTTGTTTCTTTTAGAAGGAGGATTTTTAACCGTGAAACAACCATACAATACAACGATTTATAACACTGCACTATATTTGAGATTGAGCCGTGACGATGAATTACAGGGGGAAAGCGGCAGTATCCAGACCCAGCGCATGATGCTTAGACAGTATGCCGCAGAGCATGGGCTGACCGTTGTAGACGAGTACATTGACGACGGATGGAGTGGGACAAATTTCGAGCGTCCAAGTTTCCAAAGGATGATTGATGACATCGAAGACGGGAAAATCAACTGCGTTGTCACAAAGGACTTATCCCGTCTGGGAAGAAACTATATCCTGACCGGTCAGTACACGGAAATCTATTTCCCCAGCAAGGGAGTACGCTACATTGCCATCAATGACAATGTGGACACCATCAACGGAGAAAGCGAGCTTGCACCGTTCTTAAACATCCTGAATGAAATGCACGCCCGACAGACCAGCAAAAAGGTCAAGGCTGCCATGCACACAAGATTTGCCAATGGCGCACACTATGGAGCCTATGCACCGCTGGGCTATGTAAAAGACCCGGACAAAAAAGGTCATCTTCTGATCGACCCGGAAACACGCTGGATTGTAGAGAAGATTTTTGACCTTGCTGTACACGGGCGTGGAGCCGCCAGCATTACACGGATTCTGGTGGAGGAAAAAGTACCTACCCCCGGCTGGCTGAACTATGAAAGATACGGGACTTTCGCCAATATCTACGCCGGTGCGCCCGCAGAAAAAGCCTATGCGTGGACGATAGCACAGGTCAAGAGCATTTTGAAAGAGGAAACCTACATCGGTCACAGCATTCACAACAAGCAGAGCAACATTTCATTCAAGAACAAGAAAAAGGTGCGGAAGCCGCAGGAAGAATGGTATCGTGTGGAAAATACCCACGAAGCCATCATTTCTGAAGAAGTGTTCCAAAAAGTTCAGGAGCTGATTGCAAGCAGACGCAGGAAACGCAGAAACGGTACGACACAGATTTTCGCAGGATTGATAAAATGTGCAGACTGCGGATGGTCTTTAGCCTATGGGGAAAACAAGCAGAATAAGAACCCATACGGGTACTACCATTGCAGCAAGAACGGGCAGGGATTACGCCAGTGTTCCATGCACTATATCCGCTATGATGTACTGTATGCCTATGTGCTTGCAAGACTGCAATACTGGTCTATGCTGGCACAGAAAGACGAGGACAAGCTGCTGAAACGCCTGCTCAATGCCAGCGACAGGGAAAGAAACTCTGCGAAGAAAAAGCAGGCTGCGGAGCTGAAAAAGGCAGAGAAGCGTAAAGCCGAGGTTGACGGGCTGTTTGCTAAAATGTATGAGGACTGGTCTGCCGGACGCATAACCGAGTATAACTTCAATATGCTGTCCGAGAAGTACCAGAACGAGCAAAAGGAGCTTGAAACAAAAATAAGACAGCTTCACGAAACGATGGAAGCCGCCGTACAGACCGCAGCGGATGCTGAAAAGTGGATTGCCCTGATGAAACAGTATGTCAACCCTGTGGAGCTGACCGCCGAACTTCTGAACACTCTAATTGAAAAAATAACCGTCCACGAAGCTGTCAAGGGCGAGGACGGAAGCCGTGAGCAGGAAGTAGAAATCTACTACCGCTTCATCGGCAAAATCGACTGACCTTTCTTTTTTACCCAACAATATCTTTAATTAAGGGAGACGGGAAATGGTTTTCCGGAAGTTTCATTACTGTTGCCGTTATGTGATGAATTAGAGATAACAGTGAATGAATTACTATCTGGCGAAAGAGTATCTGAAGAGGATTATCGAAAGAAAGCGGAGGTTAATATGGTGAATTTAGTTAGAGAGGCACAGGAAAGCAAAAAGAAAATTATTTTGTCTGCAATGGTCGCGACACTTACGATAGTTGCGGCATTTCCATTGTTTTTATTGTCAGGAATTCTGGAGATGGAGAATTGGCTGAGGGTTCTGCTTATCGCAATAGGGTTAGTAGTGGTATGTGGCGGAATAGTGATTGCGTGTATTCTTGATAGAGAGGCAGGAGCATTTGAATGCCCTGATTGCAACACAAGGTTTGTTCCGGATATGAAGTCATATGTAATGGGAGCACATACATTAACAAAGCGTAAATTAGTTTGTCCTCATTGTGGTGCACATAGATATTGCAAAAAGGTGCTTACAAAATAGATTTAAGGAGAGGTCATGGAGATAAAAAAGATTGATGAAGAATTTTCATTGTGTCAGGTGGAAGATTACACATATGCGAATCTCGATTCTGATTATTGTTTTCTAGGAAAAACTGATGAGGAAAAGTCTCTTGTATGCCCGGTGAGTGAAGTGCCGGCAAATGTTATAAAGCGTGATGACGGCTGGATGGCCTTCCGCATTCAGGGCGTATTGGACTTTTCTTTGATCGGGATTCTGGCAAAAATCGCATCTGTTCTGGCGGATAACGGAATTTCGATATTTGCAGTATCCACATACAATACGGATTATGTTATGGTGAAGAAGGAGAATTTTCAAAAAGCACTGGAAGTTCTGGCGGCAGCCGGGGATGACATCGTGGATTGAGAGTTGATAAACCGAAACTTAAAACCGGGATGAGAATTATGGAGAAATGTAAATGGATTATGCCTTATTACAAAAAATATACAATATCAAGTCATTTGTAGGATATACAGATGAGGAGATAAAAGGGCTGAGAGCGGGATTTGAGAGCATCCCACATACGCTATATGAGATATGGAAGAAATGTGGTAAAACAAGCGAGCTGTTTGATCATAGCAATGATCCCTGGATTACTCTTGATTTTCAGCGCAGGTATAAATGGACAAGGAAGGTAAAAGGATATTTTTATATCTTGAATGAGAACCAGGGAGTATATCAGGTCGCTATCAGAAGGGCTGATATGGCTGAGGATGATCCACCTGTGTATGTTGTGGAAACTGATGAGGATGGCACTGTAAATGAGATCGGCCAGGCAGAAAGTAGTTTGTCTGCATTTATGATGGGAATGTTGATATATGAGGCGGCAATATCCTGTTTTGAGTTTTGCGCAGAGGATATTATCTGGTATGATGATGGTGACATTGAAAAGATAGATGGCATATTAAATAAATATCCGTATCATGTTTATAACTGGTATTCTGACAGAATTGATCTATACACGAAAACTGATGAAGAGATCTTGTTTGTTATGCAGGGAGATTCTCCGAATGGTACATATTCAGCACGGACAGAAACGGCATATAAGGAGATTGACAGACTGATAGGTGGTATTGGGGAAAGATAAAGTAATTATACTGATGTGAAGGATGGGATAAAGAAATGGCAACTATAAAAATGGGAAAATTGGTCGAGGTTGATATCAGAAAGTTATGGGGACATGAACAGTATGATTTTTCAAATTGGCTTGCGGATAAAGAGAACCTTGAATTACTAAACGAGACAATAGGATTAACGCTAAGTGAAGTTGAAAAAGAAGTTTATGTAGGTGCATATAGATGTGACTTGGTAGGGAAAGATGAGGTTACAGGAGAAAAAGTAATCATTGAAAATCAGCTTGAAGCATCAAATCACGATCATCTTGGCAAAATTATTACATATGCTTCCGGGTTGGATGCAAATGTTATTGTATGGATTGTTAAGGAGGCTCGTGAGGAGCATAGAAGTGCTATAGAGTGGCTTAATAATAATACTGCCACGAATATCAATTTTTTCCTGATTGAGGTGCATGCATATCAAATTGGAGATTCACTTTATGCACCAAAGTTTGAAGTGGTTGAAAAACCAAATGGATTTATAAAGAATGCCAAAACTCAATCTGGATCAGGTGAATATAATAGATCACAATCAGAAAGGCTGGAATTCTGGAATAGATTTAACGAAATAGTTGCGGAAAGAGGAAAGCCATTCAATGTCAGAAAAGCATCCACGGATCATTGGTATGATATAGCTATAGGGGTAAGTGGGTGTCATGTTGCATTAAATCTTGTAAATAAGGACAGTTGTGTTGTGATTGAGTTGTATATAAATGATGATAAAGAATTGTTCGATCATTTAGAATTGTCGAGAACAGAGATAGAGTCTAAGTTAGGATTAAAGTTAGATTGGCAAAGACTGGATGATAAAAAAGCCTCACGTATCATGTACAGGTTACCTGGATTAAATTTCGACGACCATTCAAATTATGATTATTTAATGAATGAAATGATAGACAAAGCAGTGTTGTTTGTTAAGGTATTCAAGAGATACATAAAATAAGCACAAAGATTAAGGAGCGTGGATTATGAGTAAGAATGAAATTGCTACCATAGATCATGTATTCCTGGAAAGCGTTTCTGATGTATTGTTACAAGCAAGGAAGAATGCTAAAACGGCAGTTAATCTCACTATGGTATATGCCTATTATGAAATTGGCAGAATAATCGTAGAGGAAGAACAGCGCGGAGAACGGAGAGCAGCATATGGACAGCAACTCTTGAAGGGATTATCTGATTATTTAACACAGAATTTTGGAAAAGGATTTTCTGTTGGAAATTTAAAAAATATTCGTCAATTTTATAAGGTTTATTCTGCGGATCAAATTGGCGAAACAGTGTTTAGCCAATTCAAGGATCTTCCATCGATTAACACGGGAAGAAAATTTTATCTTAGTTGGTCACATTACTTGAAATTGATGCGAATAGAAGATGTTGATGAGAGGCATTTTTATGAAATTGAAGCTGTAAAGAATGACTGGAGCTTGCGTGAATTAGAGAGACAGTTCGATAGTGCTCTGTATCACAGAATTTTACTTAGTACTGATAAAGATAAGATTCAGAGACTATCTGTGGAGGGACAGATAATAGAGAAATCTTCTGATTTGGTTAAAGATCCTTATGTTTTAGAATTTTTGGGGCTGGAGGATAAAAGTGAGTATTCAGAGAATGAACTGGAAACGAGGTTGATCAATAATCTGCAGTCATTTCTTCTAGAGTTGGGCACCGGATATACTTTTGTAGCCAGACAGAAAAGATTTACTTTTAATGAAGAACATTTCAGGGTAGATTTAGTGTTTTATAATAGAATGTTACGATGCTTTGTTCTTTTTGATTTAAAGATAGGTTCGCTGAAACACCAAGATTTAGGACAGATGCAGATGTATGTGAATTACTATGATCGTTATGAAAAGCAGGAGGATGAAAATCCTACTATAGGAGTTCTACTTTGCCAAGACAAGGACGATTCTATGGTGGAATTGACTCTTCCAAAGGATTCAAATATATTTGCGTCGAAGTATCAGCTTTATTTACCAGATAAAAAGCTACTACAGGATAAACTGGGCGAATGGGTAAAAGAATGTGATGCAGATAAATGCACAAAATAGAAACGAGGTTCAAAAGGAGCAGATTATGGTAGAGATACTATTTGGAGAAAGTTCGGCAGGCTCCATGAAAGCGGCAAAATGCGAGAATGTGGAATATAAGAATAGTCAGCCACTGTGGATACAGGGTTCTTCTGACGAGGTGATCTGCCTTGGTTTCATGCTGGACATGGGCTACATCGGCGAGGTAGTTGACAGTCAGTACCGCAAGGATTTTATCTACTCAATGTATGCTCAGAACCAGTGGGAGCAGGACGAGGAATATGAAAATGAACTTAAGAAACTTGGCAATGTGTACGCCGGTGAACTTGCAAGGCTTATAAGATTTCTTGAGGGTGGTGAGCCGGTAAGAATATGGTACAGTGACGCTCCATATTCAAGGTGTGGATTTTATCATGTATGCAGCATCCTGAAGAACTATCCAAATGAAGTGTCAGTTGTAACGCAGCCAGAACATGTTGTAAAGAAAAACGTAATAGTGTCGTATCATAGCTGGAGCGAGGTGGCGGCGGAGGAATTTGCTGGGCTCCTCGGAAATGAGAGGAAACTCACATCAGATGAGATAAGAATGTATGCGGAGATGTGGGGTGAGCTTGTCCTTGAAAATGCACCGCTCAGGGCTGTGGTAAATGGAACAGTGCTCAGTGTGTCAGATGATTTCTATGATTTTATCATTTGGAACAAGCTGACGGACAAGCCGGTTAAGGAGTGCCGGCTGATCGGTGACATTCTGGGACAGGTTACGATCGGAGTCGGTGACTGGTGGTATGCGGCGAGGATAGAACATTTCATAAGGCAGGGCAAGATAAAGGTTGTGGAGGATTCGGAGAATAAGTATGCACGTTTGATAAAAGGGTATTTGTAGAATGGAGACTGAGAATAGCGTGGATAAAGAAAAATCCAATAAAAATGTATCCGTTTGCTCTGTGCAAAAAAGCAGAAAAGCATCCCGGAAAACAAGGACAATTTATGATCGGGGTAAAGAAGGTTGCTGAATCAGAAGTAGCTGTGCTGATGGATATGCTGGGGGATCTCCCTATGACACATATTTTTCAGGAAGATGGTTTATATCTTGATGGAGTAGTACAGGGGATAAGGGCCTTTGGAGATAACCCCAAGGCGGTCTCAAAGGAAGTATTTTATCGCGATGCGGCAAAAATAAATGGTTTGTCAACCAAACAAAGAGAGTTCTTTGAGAATTTCTATCTTAAAATAGAAGAAATTATAGAGGGTAGGGAATAAAAGATATTACGTGTTGGACATTATAACAAATGGAGTGTTGAGGGCGAGATGTCAGCAGTTTGGATGATGTTCAAATATATAGTGGCTTTTCCTCTCGGGGCATGTTAGAATCACATGTATATGCAAATAAATGTGGAAGGAAAGATTACGGGGATTAGTTCCAGGTAAACTATGGTGAAGGTATATGGAAGATATGAAGAATGGTAAGCGAAGTTCATTTTCGGGCAAGCTGGGGTACGTGCTGGCGGCGGCAGGTGCATCGGTGGGCCTTGGAAATATATGGAGATTCCCTTATCTTGCGGCAAAGTACGGAGGGGGAATTTTCCTCATAATATACATCGTGCTTGCACTTACATTTGGCTATACTATGATAGTTGCGGAGACGGCGATCGGACGAATGACGAGAAAGAGTCCGGTTGGAGCATTCAAATCATTTGGAAAGAAGAAATGGCTGTCGTTTGGCGGCTGGATAAATGCCGTTATACCTGTGCTTATAGTGCCGTACTATTCGGTTATCGGCGGCTGGGTCATCAAATATCTGGTGGAGTATTTCAGAGGAAATGCAAAGCTGCTGGCTGAGGATGGATATTTCACCGATTTCATATCGAATGGTGTGTCAACGGAGCTGTGTTTCGTGGCGTTCTGCGCATTTACACTTATCATTATATTTGCCGGTGTGCAGAATGGAATAGAGAGGGTATCCAAGATCATGATGCCTATACTGATCGTTTTGTCTGTCATAATTGCGGTATATTCCGTGACAAGACCAGGCGCACTTGCGGGAGTAAAATACTTCCTTGTGCCAAATGTGAAGAACTTCTCGTGGATGACAGTGGTTTCTGCCATGGGGCAGATGTTCTACTCGCTTTCCATTGCCATGGGAATACTCATAACATTTGGCTCTTACATGAAGAAAGATACTGCGATAGAGGATTCGACCAGAAATGTAGAGATATTCGACACTGGTATAGCGATCATGGCGGGACTTATGATAATCCCGGCGGTATTTGCATTCTCTGGGGGAGATCCGGATACCCTTCAGGCCGGACCATCACTGATGTTTATTACTATTCCAAAAGTATTCCAGAACATGGGATTTGGAACTGTCATAGGAATTGTGTTCTTCCTGCTCGTACTATTTGCTGCTGTCACAAGCTCCATAGCACTTACTGAGAGTGCAGTGTCAACATTTGAGGATGAGCTTGGATGGGGAAGAAAGAAGGCAACGGTGCTTGTGGGAGTTATCATGCTTGCGCTTGGAAGTCTGTCCCTGGGATATGGCCCGCTGGCAGGAATCAAGATCATAGGTATGCAGTTCCTTGACCTGTTCGACTTCCTCACCAATTCGGTGATGATGCCTATAGCGGCACTCCTCACAAGCCTGTTTGTGTCAAGGGTAGTTGGAATAGATAAGATAGAGGCGGAGATAATTCACGGCGAGAGTGCCTTCAGGAGAAAGAAGGTATTTGTAGTCATGATCAAATATCTCTGCCCTGTATTTGCCATCATTATCCTGCTCAGCTCTGTTGCAAATGCACTTGGCTGGATAAAGATGTAGAATTATTATAAAAGGGAATGAGGTTCTCCCCTGGAAAACCTGAATGGGCAACCTAAACTGCTAATATAGCTGATGACTTCTACGATTATTTTTGTCGCAGAAGTGTCAGCTTTTTTGTTTCCATAAGAAGAAAATGCTTTGATACATCTGCTAAATTAAGGAGGTATTGTCTATCATGTTGACATCACTTGCACTCATTTTCATAGTCGGACTGGCGATGGGCGCCATCTGTCAGAGGCTTAAGCTGCCGCGCATCATAGGAATGCTGGCGACGGGAATCGTTCTTGGCCCGTATGTGCTGGATTTCCTTGATCCGTCCATATTGTCCATATCTGCGGATCTCAGAAAGATAGCGCTTATCATCATACTTATCAAGGCAGGACTGTCCCTTGACCTTAAGGATCTGAAGAAGTCGGGACGCTCGGCGGTGCTGCTATCATTTG
>ENA-OOQN01000586-OOQN01000586.1-human-gut-metagenome-genome-assembly--contig:-NODE-586-length-11186-cov-1.396640_pt1 | contig 11186 bp, 8 predicted proteins | sample MGYA00241092_ERZ501169 | MGnify/ENA primary metagenome ERZ501169 (study PRJEB25962, sample SAMEA2042489) | human gut metagenome | biome: human gut; feature: human-associated habitat; material: faeces... | reverse complement strand
TGCCATGCCCATCCAAATGTATATGACGCCCCCCCATCTGTACACACTCCGTACGATGGATAGGAACCGAGACTTGAAAGATCCATGAGCGATGCCCTCTGACTTGTGTTATCCCTCAAAAGGCCCGCCACAGCCACACCGTCATCATTTGCCGGAACGCTGTACCTCTCAAATGTGAATGACGGTATCGCATCCACCACAAGTATGATCACCGAGGCAATCACAAATGGCTTTCTGAGCCGCTCCCACTCTATGAGCGACAGGAAGAAAAATCCATATGCTATAACTGTAAATCGCGTCATCCAGAGTGCCTGACTCATCGGCATCTTTCGAAGTATCGGCAGAACATCCGGTGTCGTGAGCACAAGGATTACAAGAGCCAGGATAAATCCTGATTTTTTCTTGTTATCTGCAAGCAAAATTCCCGCTATGGAGAGCAGGACAACGGATATTCCAAAATAAAATGCGCCGATATCTCCATTTATACGGTTTAACGGATTGAGCGATGAAGAAAGATCAGACATCCACATCGTCATTACATCTGATGCTGCCTCGGAATCCATGGATGATATTCCGCCCGAAAGTGATGGAACAAGCCACACTCCCATGATGAGTATGCCACATATCATCGTGAGCAGGATGATCACCTGACGTCTTATACCCATTTTCCTGTGATGATCGAACAACAAAAACAAGAAAGTTCCTATTCCGATCATAGCTATCATCATGATATGGGTAACGGTTATGAGCATTGTAAATATGAGAATCCCGGCAAGTGCCCATCTCTTCTCTTCCCTGAGATACACCCAGATAAAATATATGAGATATGGGAGAAGGAAGGACACGACCATTCTCGGCATATTGCCCTCATCAATGTACATTCTCGCATTTTCAGGCATGAAGAACCACAGCACAGCAAGTGCTGTTCCAAATACAGGCCTTCCGATTCTTCTGCCGATGAGCAGAAATGCCAGTCCGCCGAAGAATATATACACGCCGAACAAGAGGTAATATGCATTTATCACATTTCCCCCTGTGAAACACATGAGAAGTGCTGTTATATAATATGAAAGAGGCGGCCAGTACCTGTATAACTGGATTCCGTTATACCATGTCTCGTCATACAGAGGATATATCTGTCCACGTTTCAGTGCCTTATAGAGATACTCCGACTTGTACATATGCCCCCATACATCATTTCCCGATGGTTCAGTCACTACGTTCTTAAAGTGTATGACTCCAACCGCTGCCAGTGCGGCAAGGACAACCACACCAAGAGCGAAATAAATATTAAGTTTTCTCCTGCTGAGTTTATCCTTTTCTGTCATTTGGTCTCGTCATTTTCCTTTATATCTTTGAGTATCCTGTCAGTTATGGAGTTTATCGTCTGCATCTCCTCCGTGTAACTATCGTCGATAAGACTTACCACATACGACATCGATGGGGACTCGCTGATCTCCATCATGAGAAATATCCAACCGTTTCTGTTCAATATCTTCGTTAGTTCTTCCTTGAAATACTCACATATATTCTCAAGTGTCGGATTGATCATATCAAACGGCGGAACATCGTTTAACGTCTTGTCCTGGTATGCACTTAAAAACTCCTCAACCCTGTGTTCAAGATGGTGAAACTTGACAGTCTCATCACGTCCCTTGACAACATTTATCACAATCTCCCATGTGTGGGGATGTGTTTCTCCCATGACTCCATTTTTGTATATGCCATGTCTGGCATTCAGATAGAATTTGAATTTATACTGTCTGAACCTCATATAATTCACCTCTCAAAACATTTGAACTCAACATCATTTGAATTTGTTCTCATCTGCAGCCGCCTTACCAGTTCGCAAGGTCCAGCAATCTGTCCTTCTCATGGTAAAATGTATTTCTTGGATTTTCCGTGGATACAACTTCTCTGAGTACAGTCTCCAGCTCCGCTCCTTTAGAAAACGCCTCCCATTTGGACAGCATTTCCTCTCTCGTCTTTTCAGCTGCTGCAAGATCCGTCTTGTACATGATCACCACGAAATATCCCTTTGAAAGTTCCGCTGTAACATGATTTTTTCCCATGGAACCCTTTATAAAGTCCATGATCCTGAAAATGGCATCCCGTGAGAAATACCTGTCTCCCATCCTGACGCGAATGAACATAAAAGTGATCGGAAAAAGTTCAGTATCCGAAGATTTCGACAACAGCGTGTCAACTATCTCCAAATCATAGTAACCTTCCCTCTTTATCTCCGTCTTATCGAAATCCCTGTTTCTGAGTTCTTCCTCGTACTGGTCTGTCAGTCTTTCATACTCATCAAACTTTTCATTCCGCTCTGTAAGATCGGACTGCAGCGCAATAACTTTTCTTCCCTCATGTCCAATCCTCCCTGCAAATTCAATTAATATACATCCAAACACCAGTATCGTAGCTATAAAGGCTGTCACAATGTAGAATTCCATATTTGAGGTTCCATACTCCTCAAGAACATAATCTTTGTCTGTAAATACACCACACACATACTCTGTTCCAGACACAGACGCCTCACTGACTATTCCGCCCAAATCTTCCATATAGAGTTCAAATTCCGCCTTAGATGATATATTCTCCAGATTCTTTGTTGTATCATCATCCTTCATATACAGCACTCTGCCATCTTTGAGAATGAATCCCCACGTAGTTCCGGATACCGGCACAGAATGTCTTATGAAATGTATCATCGCATCCTCCGATTTCCCAGCCAGCCCATCTGCAATAATCTGCGCTGTGCTGTCCTGTTCATTCTTAAACGAATGTACAACATTGTCCCTGTTGTCCATGATATGGTATCCATAATATATGATCTCAAGCAAAGTGGTGACCAAAACAACTACAAATGCTGCCACCAGTCTTCCCCTGTACGTTTTTTTATTTTCTTTTCTCTTCTCTGTATTTTTATCTGTAGATCTGTCCATCATCTGGTCTCCTCATGTGCACCTGCCAGCTCATCCTCAGGATAGTTGACAAATCTGCGTACCTTATCTAGTCCGTGTGTAAACCGCAGAAAATCGCTCCTTACTACGCCCACTGCCGTATCCCTTTCATCTGAAAAAGTCTGCATCTTCCAGCTGCCCTTTGACTTCATGGAATTTATTATTCCGGCAAACCTGAACCAGAATACAACAAAATTGTAAAGTGGCAGCAGAAATATCAGATAAATTTTTCGCACATAGTATCTTCTAAGCTTTTTAAAGGGCTTTAAAAACAGGCTTATACATATATAAAGAAGTGCTGTGGTAAAAACATACAGCATGTACATAATGATGACCGACTGTATGATAAGACTAAATGGGTAATTCACAAATCCCAGACATATTAGTGCGAAGTACCATATCATTCGCGGAAATGCAAATGTATGATCAAACATGACAAGTCTAACTATAAAATCCGAGAAAAATCCCCTGACCACATTCATTCTGTTCTTCATGAACATATGGACAACCTCTATCTCCCCACGCTGCCATCTCTGCCTCTGGATATACAATCTGTTCACGTCTTCTATCGGATCAACGTAAAATATCGCCTCACTGCAGAGAACCACACTTTCACCAAGCACATCTCTTATCTGAAATGTTACGTGTGTGTCCTCGCACACTGTATCCGTATTGTACATATTGGTTCTCATGATGGTGGAACGTCTGAACGCTGAAAAAGCACCGGAAAGTGTAAATATGTTGTTGAATTCTGACTGAAAGTTTCTTCCGGCAAGAAAAGCCTGGGCATACTCAAAAAACTCAAGTTTTCTGAGCAGGCGAAGTCCGAATCCCTTTGTCTCGTCTATCATCTCAGGATTTGTCATGATTGTACCCGTCATACAGTCAATATCAGCGTTTCTCTCAAACTTTACGACCATATTTCTTATGGCATCCCTCTGCAGAACACCGTCACTGTCTATATGGATCACATATTTGCCAAAGCTGTTGAAAAGCCCAAGGTTCAGTGCCTTAGACTTGCCCTGCTTTGAATTTACCCAGTTCATGGTAAGTTCCGGAAACTCCTCCTGACACTCGCAGAACACTTCAAAGCTTCTGTCTGTACTCATGTTGTTGACGACAAGTATATATATCTTATCATTTGGGTAACTTGAATCATTAATTGACTTGATACACCGTCTAAGACTGTGCTCTTGATTGTACACCGGTATTATCATGGTTATCTCAGGTGAAAAGTTTACTGCCTTCTCCTTATGTGACACTATCTTTTTCTTTATCAGTATCACAAAGTTGCCTATGGTCGGAATGATCTCCATAACTATAGGTATGATGACCCAGGCTGCCCAGAATATAATAGAACTATGAAATATCTGCATTATGTGCGTCAAACTTAAAACCTCCAACCTTCTGTCTTATTATCTGCGACTTTGTAAATACAAAGAAATATAGTGCAACCGTGCATGCATAGAACACAAGACGCCCTATTATCGTATGGGCAATGAAGTATGAACTTTCTCCAAACATATATATTATGAGGCAGATCACAAATATCCTGAGTACATTTGACACAAATATCGCAAATCCTCCCACTACGCTGAGCACGCTTTTCTCATATGTGTGATACAAAGGAAAAAACCACAGGAGCGCCAAAAATGCCAGTATCTCTATGATGCCTGAGCACTCATAGTCTATATACATTGAAAGGTTTGTATCCCCTGTGGATATAAATATTACATTTTTGTTGAAATAAGACTCGTATATTCCAGTCATATCCCCAAACATCCCTGCCACTGCGGATACTGCTTTTTGCAGTGGGGCAAGAATGACCGGCTCAACCAGTATAAGCATGTATATAAAGAGACCCACACTGCCTGCAATGAAATACCAGAATTCGAGTTTGCCACGTTTTAGAACCGTAAGCACATATATCCATATAATAAACGTTACGATCAACAGTATGTTCATCCTGTGTTCTGTCTCCTTTTCACATAGTAATTTTATTATACGAGGGTTTACCTCTTCTTTCTTCTGCACACAAACACTCCGCCTGTTGCAAGTGCCATCGCCATAGCTGCCCCTGCCCACGGACCTGTCGGAGTTCCGGTTATAGTTACGCCCTGCGCGCCGATATTAGGGTTGGACACTGTGATAGTCGCCCCCTGATCAATGTTTATACCCAGATAATCAGCCAGTTTCTTCATTGATATTGAAAACTCTATCTCATCACCCTTTCCCGTCTCAGTGTGTGCTGCATCATAAACCGTAAATGCCACATCGCCATCTATATCTGTATAGTAACCTGCGAACACACCAAAATTCCTGTATATTCCCTCACCTAGATTATACATCTGTCCCGACCAGTTGATCGAACCATCTGAATTCACAGGTAATACATTGAGCACACACTGTTTACCATCGACTGTAATGTTCCAGAACTGGAACTGCATCTGTGATGTGTACAGGTCATTCATGGAAAAATGCACATCCAGCCTGTCGCCATCTATCGCAATCTGTCCCTTGTGAACCGAATAGCCATTGTTGCTGTTATATGTTATATCAGCAGATGGATACTGACTCCATTCACCGTAATATCCATCTATGGCAAGCCCTGTTGTGACAGGTCCACTTGAATTGCTCTTTGCCGCATCTGTCTGGGTTGCAACTGCATCATCCGCAAATGCCTGTATTCTGCCGCCCATAATAGAAAAAACTATAAAAATAACAGCATTACTAATTGCCCGTATGCTTTCCTTGTCTGGAAGGATGGGTAACGCCTCTGTTCAAATGTTTCTTATACGATTCTCTTTTCTTCATACTCATCACGCCTCATCTCTGTAGTATATTTTCATTGCTCAATTTATATATGTATATATTTCATCTATATCAGCTAAGTCCTGTCATACTCTCAAGTTTCAATATATCATCAAATATCTTCTGATAATTTCTGTTGCTTGTATCCATGTTCATGGTCGGCAGCAGCATCCTGTCAGATACCTGATACACACATAGCGGATTCTCAGATATATCAAGCTGGTATAACTCCATACCACTTTTCATAAGCTGTTTTCGCAATTTCTCGTAGAAGTAGTCGCCTATTGTCTCAAGGGTATTACCACATCCCTCAAACTCAGGAAGTTCATTAAGATACCGTCCCCTATACTGATCTATAAATGACGAGATGATTGCTTCCAACTTAAAAAAGGGAATATCCTCTTTACTATCCTTCATACCTATATAAGTGACAACTGTAAATGAGTGTCCATGTATCTTCGTTATGTCGCCATTAAAACTATGTTTTGCATTAAAGTAGGTTCTGTATATATAGTAGTTAAACAACCATACCCCTCCCGACCATAAACTTCTATTTCAACTTAATAAGACTCATTCTTATCATCTCTAAATTATAAGTACATCATTGTGATATATCAATGATGAAAAATTGCCAAAATAATGTCTGTTTTATGAACATTTTGTAACTTTATGTATAGTCAGAACGTTTCAACCGATTGCGCTGTTCACATTTTATTATCTGTTTGAGTGTTATTGATTGAATAGTCACAGAATCAGTCAAACAGTCATGATGTGAAGAGTCAAAAAAAGATCCCATCCATATGAATGAGATCTTTTTATCTATATCTGCATTATTGCCCCGACATTGCCATTTATGACTCAAGCAGTTTCTGAACACTTACAAGCTTTACGCAGAGAACAAATATCTCTGTTGCCTGCTGCCTCTCCTCCGGTGTAGGGCAATGAAGGTGCGATTCTGATGTTGCTGTCCTTTGGATCGTTGTGGTATGGGAATGTTGCTCCTGCGCCTGTGAGGATAACTCCTGCCTCCTTGCACTTTGCAACTATAGCCTTTGCACAGCCTTCCATAGCGTCAAATGATATGAAATATCCGCCGAGAGGCTTGATCCATGAACCAATTCCAAGTCCATCAAGCTCCTCCTCAAGAACTTTGAGAGTTGTTTCAAACTTTGGTCTCATGAAATCAGCATGCTTCTTCATATGCTCCTTGAGTCCGTCAAGGTTCTTGAAGTATCTTGCATGTCTGAGCTGATTTACCTTATCGTTTCCTATGGTCTGTATTGTGTAATGCTTCTTGGCATCCTCAAGATTTGCATGTGATGTAGCCATAGCTGAAACTCCTGAACCAGGGAAGCTTACCTTTGATGTTGAAGCAAACTCAAATACCATATCCGGATTGCCGGCCTTTTCACACTCTCCGATGATATCAAGTATCTCTACCTGATTGTCCTCATACAGATGATGGATGACATATGCATTGTCCCAGAAGATTCTGAAGTCCTTAGCTGCTGGTCTTAGATTTGCAAATCTTCTTACTGTCTCATCGCTGTAACAGATTCCCTGTGGGTTTGAGTACTTTGGCACGCACCATATGCCCTTTACTGTTGGATCTGAATTTACAAGTTCTTCAACCATATCCATGTCTGGACCTGTCTCTGACATAGGTATGTTGATCATCTCTATTCCAAAATGCTCTGTGATGGCAAAATGTCTGTCATATCCCGGAACCGGGCAGAGGAATTTTACCTTATCAAGCTTACACCATGGAGTGTTGCCACAAATACCAAACATTTCTGCACGGGCAACCTGATCATACATGATATTCAGGCTGGAGTTACCATATATAATCACATTTTCCGGCTTTGTCCCGATCACATCCGCCATCAGTTTTTTAGCTTCCGGAATACCATCAAGGACACCATAGTTTCGCAGATCGGTGCCGTTTTCACTCTTTAATGCAGTCTTGGAATCAAGCACATCAAGCATTCCCATGCTTAAATCAAGCTGGTCTGCTCCCGGCTTTCCTCTGGACATATCCAGTGCAAGACCCATGCCTTTTATTTTTTCATATTCGGCTTTGAGTGCGGTCAGCTCCTGTGTGAGTTCCTCTTTGCTCATCTCCTGATAGGTTTTCATGGTAAGTTTTCCTCCTTATTATTCCTCTGGATTTTCTTTGATTTTTTTATAATAGGCGCGAATCTGCTGCTCATATCCGTTTTCCGACGGCTCATAAAAAACCTCACCGGTCAGTCCGTCCGGCAGATACTGCTGCTTCACGTAGTGGTTTTCGTAATCATGGGCATATTTGTAACCTTTTCCGTGCCCAAGCTTTCCTGCCGATTTGTAGTGGGCATCCTGCAAATGCACCGGTACCGGCGGTGTCTTTGTCTCCTGCACTACACGCATGGCCTTATCAATGGCATTGATCGCGGAATTACTCTTTGGCGCACTTGCCATATAAGTAACTGCCTGTGCCAGTACAATCCGTGCTTCCGGCATTCCGAGCCGCTCCACCGCCTGTGCCGCAGCTACTGCAACCTGCAATGCCTGCGGGTCAGCATTCCCGATATCCTCAGATGCCAGAATCATGATTCTTCTGGCAATAAATTTCACATCTTCCCCCGCATAAAGCATCCGTGCCAGATAATACACCGCGGCATCCGGATCTGATCCACGCATGCTCTTGATAAAAGCAGAGATCGTATCATAGTGATTATCTCCCGTCTTATCGTAGTTGATGACCCGCTTCTGAATGCACTCACTGGCCACATCCAGTGTAATGTGAATGATCCCATCCTCACTCCGGTCCGTGGTCAGAATTCCAAGTTCAATGGCGGTCAGCGCTGCACGCGCATCTCCGTTTGCCATGTCAGCTAAAAACTCCAGCGCATCATCATCCATCTGTGCATGGTAAGAACCCATGCCCTTTTCCGTATCATTGACCGCCCGAAGCAGCAATGTACGGATATCCTCCGTGGAAAGTTTCTTTAACTCAAAAATGACGGAGCGCGACAAAAGCGCAGGATTCACTTCGAAATACGGATTTTCCGTTGTGGCTCCGATCAGAATGATCGTGCCGTCCTCGACAAACGGAAGCAGATAGTCCTGCTGTCCCTTGTTGAAACGATGGATCTCATCGATAAACAGGATCGTTTTCTTTCCATACATGCCCTGATTGTTTTTTGCCGCGGCAACCACTTCCTCCATGTCTTTCTTGCCCGCCGAAGTCGCATTGATCTGCATGAACTCTGCACTTGTGGTATTGGCAATCACTTTCGCCAGCGTCGTCTTTCCCGTACCGGGCGGCCCGTAAAAGATGATGGAGCTGAGTTTATCCGCTTTGATCGCACGGTACAGCAGTTTGTCTTTCCCGACGATGTGCTGCTGCCCGACAACCTCATCAAGTGTGGTCGGACGCAGCCGTGAGGCAAGCGGTGACTCATCCTTCATATTCTGTTGTCTCATATACTCAAATAAATCCATTCGTATCCAATCCCCATATGAATATCATTCAAGATCTTTTTGAATAATTTTTGTGTGTATCCTGCATTTTTATTCTTTGCAGGAATTTTTCCACAAACTTCTTTACGCTTTGTTCTTTGCGATATTTCTATGTAATTTCTATTATTCTTTCATTTCCCGCTTATCTCATTTTGAAAGAAAAAGCATCAGGAAATTCATTTCATCCTTATAAGGATACATGATTTCCTGACGCTTGACAAGTTATTATTGAGATTTTTTTACATAAATATTGCTTTTATTTTTGTACAGATGCTGTAAGTGCACCATCCTTCACGTCAATGAGGATCGTATCTCCCTGCCGTACCTGATCTTCGAGAATCAGTTTTGCAGAGAGGGTCTCTACATGCTTTTGCAGGAACCGCTTCAATGGTCTTGCACCATAAACCGGATCGTAACCATGTTCAACCACAAAGTGTTCCGCTTCCGGTGACAATGCCACCTTGATCTCACGATCAGAAAGACGTTTGTTCAGATCATCCATCAGCAGACGGATGATGCCACCAATATTTTCTTTTGACAATGGCTTAAACATAATAATCTCATCCAGACGGTTCAAAAATTCCGGTCGGAAATGTCCCTGCAGATCTTCCATGACTTCTTTTTCTGCCTCCGGCGAAATGTTGCCGTCTGCATCAATGCCATCCAGCAGATACTGCGATCCAAGGTTACTGGTCATAATAATGATCGTGTTCTTGAAATCTACGGTACGTCCCTGTGAATCTGTGATCCGCCCGTCATCAAGTACCTGTAACAGTACGTTAAAGACATCCGGATGTGCCTTTTCCACCTCATCAAACAGGACAACAGAATACGGTTTTCTCCGCACGGCTTCTGTCAGCTGGCCGCCTTCATCGTATCCGACATATCCTGGAGGCGCTCCGATCAGACGAGACACGGAGTATTTCTCCATGTACTCACTCATATCAAGACGCACCATGTTGGATTCATCGTCAAACAGGCTGGCAGCAAGTGCTTTTGCAAGTTCGGTCTTGCCGACACCGGTTGGTCCCAAAAACAGGAACGAACCAATTGGTTTGGTCGGATCTTTGATTCCGGCTTTGGAACGGATAATCGCCTCGGTCACTTTGGTAACACCATCGTCCTGGCCTACCACACGTTTGTGGAGTTCCTCATCCAGGTGCAGTGTCTTGTTCCGCTCGCTTTCGCTTAACTTCGCAACCGGGATTCCCGTCCAGCGGGAAATAATCTTTGCAATCTCTTCATCGGTGACATTTTCGTGTACCAGAGACAGATCACGGTCTTTGAGTTTATCTTCCTCAATTTCCAGTTCTCTCTGTAATCCAGGCAGTTTACTGTACTGCAATTCCGCAGCTTTTTCATAATCTGCGTCACGCTGTGCTGCCTCAATCTCCTTCTTTGTGCTCTCAATCTGCTCTCTGACCTTGCTGACATTGTCAACTGCATCCTTTTCGGTGCTCCACTGCGCTTTTCTGGTATTAAACTCATCACGCAATTCTGCAAGTTCTTTCTGCAGATCTGCCAGACGCTCCTGACTCAGATGATCGGTTTCTTTCTTTAATGCCGTCTCCTCGATCTGCATCTGCATGATCTTCCGGTTCATCTCATCAAGTTCTGCCGGCATGGAATCCAGTTCCGTCTTGATCATCGCACAGGCCTCGTCGACCAGATCGATTGCTTTATCCGGCAGGAACCGGTCTGTAATATAACGGTTGGAAAGAACTGCTGCTGTAACAAGTGCAGAGTCCGTAATCTTAACGCCGTGGAATACTTCGTAGCGCTCCTTTAAGCCACGCAGGATGGAAATCGTATCTTCCACCGTTGGCTCATCTACCATAACCGGCTGGAAACGACGCTCCAGGGCAGCATCTTTTTCGATATACTCACGATATTCATTTAAGGTTGTGGCAC
>ENA-OOQN01000581-OOQN01000581.1-human-gut-metagenome-genome-assembly--contig:-NODE-581-length-11301-cov-1.356571_pt1 | contig 11301 bp, 10 predicted proteins | sample MGYA00241092_ERZ501169 | MGnify/ENA primary metagenome ERZ501169 (study PRJEB25962, sample SAMEA2042489) | human gut metagenome | biome: human gut; feature: human-associated habitat; material: faeces... | reverse complement strand
CACAACCACGACTATAAGTCTGTAAATAACCCCTCTTGGCAAGTTTTGAAATAAGGTCTATATTTATATCTACCTTATTTGAAATATTACTTACTTTCTTCAGGTCAGAATATCTTGATGTTCCACCTTTAAAATAAATGTTATTATAAGGTTCATCTGGTTTCTTGATTTCAAAGTATTTTTTATTAAGTTTATAGACTATAAGCAATGTAAACAACAGTTTCTTCTCATCAAGAGTCAGTTCTGCACTATTGAAATAATTAACCTCACACTTTAAAACAGGAACACTTTCTATTGTTATTAATTGATTTTTCTTACAAGTAGAATAATCTATCGCCTTATTAACCACCTTGTAGTATCTCATTCTATGATAATCTTTGAGATATTTCTCACAAATATTATGTAACTCATTTTTTCTATCTTCCTTTTTTTCTATATCAAGAACATCACGAAGATAGAGTGCTACAAGTTTAATTTCTGTGTTAAAATACTTTTTAGAAAATCCGTGTTCAATTATGTTTTTAGCATAGTCTAAATCTTTATATTTAAACTCGTTCATATGTCAACCTCCTGTACAGAATAATTTTCACCTAAATATGTAATATCACCGTTTTTATCAGGTATCGGAAACATTACAGTAGAAATATCTTTTTTTATTCTCGTGTAAATGTATCTACCAAACATTTCCCACATAATATCTTTACTCTTTTGAGGATTATTGATGTAAAAATAGTCAATCACACAATTTAAAGCTTTCTCAACATTTCCTATTGCAAGCATGATTTCTGAGGTGTATTTTGAAAAATCAAAAATTTCTCGTTTATCCTTATCCTTCTCAGCGTTTTCAAATTGTACTTCTCTATACAATAACAAACATTCATCTATAATATCTGATATAGTATTATATTCAGAGTTATTATATTCTACATCATATTTTAACGTTGGAAGACCCTCGCTTGATGTTTCTTCTTTGATTTTTTTTGAAATTTCAAAGTTAATACCCTCTATGTATTTACAAAGCAAATTCATTGGACTATCGCTCATTGTAACAGGCATATACTTATAATAATTATCTAAGAAAGTCATTTGTTCTGGGGTCTTTTGACTTAAATCAATTAAAGATTTTAAGGAAATGCCAAAACGCTGTTTGCAAGCCGTTTCATTGCTATCAACATATTTATCATACTTCTTCTTACAATCAGGGTATCTGTATCTAAAGAAATATGGATATTTGTCAAGAAGAATACTGTTATAAAACTTTATCTTTTCTATATCGTCTGTTGTATAGTTATTCTTTTTAACCGTTTTATCATCAGTTTTACGATATTCAACCCATAATTTTGGAATACCCTTAACTTCTCGCCCCAGTTTGGTTTTGTCGATTTGACAACTTTGTGCTTTACAGCACTGGATTAACCTTGAATATGTAATTCTCCACATATCATTATCTTTGCCATATTTATCTTCAATTTCTTTAAGTAAAGCGTAAGCATTACTACTCTTATTTGTTATTTGACCAATAATTGAACCAAAACCAAACTTGTCGGCATTCTGAATATCTTCTTTTGTAAAAATTTTCTTTTCAGGTTTTGGAGCATCATACGTCATTGTCAATTCGTTTCTGTAAACACCCTTAATAATTGTGGGATCAGACGTTGTTGCTAAAATATCAAGGTCAAAATCTGCACCCCCGAAATTCTGCACTGTATGACCAAACCAATTTATTATGATACCAGTTTTACAATACCTGTACCATTTCTCGGTTTCAACATTCTTTTTTAAATTCATAACAACGTGTTCCGATCTGAAAGTGAGGGGAGACCTCATACCGTCTACCTGTGTTACGTTGCGCTCATTCCAATAGTTTGAATAAAATTCATCTTTATCAAGCAATCCAGTGGGTTCAATGCCACAAACGTGTTGCATATAAGCATATGGGTCAGATACTAAAGTCTGAAAATTACCCTTAACATAAATATCACCCATGCAGCCCTTTTTTATTTTATTCTTTATCAAATCCCTTATTTTTGTACGAATAAACTTATCATTCTTCAAATCGGGATTTACCACAAGTGACTTCAACCAATAATTATCACTACTTCTCAAGAAATTGCTTATGCTTTCTTCTGTATTATTTACTCCAAGCAAAAACAGCAACATATATTCAAAGTTATCATATGAAACACCCGTTATCCAATCAACAAAAGGCTTGCATAGTTCCTTTATGTCAGTTTCATTCAAGTTCAAAGTCTGTAAGAACTGGTAATTCATCTTTAGAATGTTTTTACACTCTTTAGGTGCATACTGAGGAATACCCCATTTCAAACCATTTTTGTGGCATTTTTCAAGGTAATCATCAACACCATCATAACAATTCCAAAGCTTAAACTGCGATTCAGAAATAATAATGTCGTAATCTCGAAGATCAGCTTTTATATAACTTCCGTTTTCATCTTTGTAAATCGTATCTACTATGTAATTGCCACCATTTATTTCTTCACAAAATTCGTGAATGGGGAACGTACAAAGCATACCCTTTATAAAGCTTTGCCTTAATCCAAATTGTGAGGGTATATAATCTAATCCTAACTCATCAGCCCATTTCTTAGCCTGTCTTGGAGATATAAGTCCCATTCCGTCAGTTCTGTTAAAAGTCTGTGTAACGGTCTTATCTTCTACTAAATCATCGGTGTTTCCTGCTATCTCAGTTACAAAATGTACGTCAAAGGTATCGGCATTTTCAAAATCTTTAACTACAATAAACTTTGGTTCACTTACAACCTGAGTCGCAGAGCTGCTAAGTCCAAAATAGGCATTATATTTACTTGCAGCGAGAGGAATATTCTTATTTCTGTCATTATCAAGTCTGTAAATTACTTCATCAATAATATCATCTGGACAAACCACAATAGTTGATTTACGAGCTTGTCCAGCAGAACAACTCAACCTGTGATAAACCTTACCGTTTATTTCAACGCCATTTTCACAAATATAATCATAATCTTTTGTGCTTTCCATAACGATAGTTACATAATCTTTTACATATAGCATATCGTCTATTTCAGATTGCACTTCGTTTCTGTTAGTAACAATCTTTTCAATGTCATCTTTTCCAAGAGATTTTGAATTTGAAAGCTTTTTATCATAAATTTCTCTTTCTGTATATGATTCTTCAACCTTATCAAAATCAATAATCTGTCCACGGACTTCTCTTATTGTACGAAGCATCTGACTATCAGCCAACGCAATTACACATTTTAATTTTTTAGCTTCGTCAAATTCCATATTAATTTTATACCCAAATTCCTTCAGAAGCGAAGATTTAAATTTCAGTGTATATATCTGTCTCATGTGTTATTATCTCCTTTTACTGTATTTTATCGCTATTCCTTCATGAAGCTTTCCTGAGAAATAATTTTTTATTGTTAAAATTAAATTATTATCACTATATTTAAGAATATCAACATTGATAAACCTTGAAGATTTTTGCCAATAATAACTATTCCTACGATATGATGATTCACGTTTAACCTTACGATTATATTTTTCTGTTATGCAAATGTCAATAGTATCTTCTTTGATAAACATAGTAAATGGCTGTGTAATATCGCTTGAAAAATTTATCATTACAAGATACGGAGAATCCCAGCTACCACGTTTTACTGTTATTACACAATTATGTTGTACTTTTTTATACCATTTTGGAATAGTATTACAAATATCAAATATAGTGTTAATATATTCTTCTCTTTTTAATCTTGCTTCATATTTTTTATGTAATTCTATATCTTCGCTAACATATGTAACCATAGCGTTATCTGTAAATACAATTCTATTCTTAAATGTTATATTTTCAAGCTTTACAGAACGAAAAAAACTATTTTTAACATATCCATAAGGAAGCAGATCGCATTGTAAAAGGTCATAAATTTCAGTAAAAGTATTATTTTCATAATCAAACATACCATTCATAATTTTTTCCATATGTTTTCTACCAGTGCCATATTTTTCTTTGCCACAAATCCAGATATCTTTAATATCTGCGGCTTTATACAGTTTATGACGTTCTATTTGTTCTGTTGCAATAGGATTACATTGAAATTCGATAACCCACTTTTGACCACCATATTCAAACATAACGTCAGGTCTTTGTTTGGTTTCAGGAATCCACGCTTCTAATACAGCGTTACTAACTCCGTCTTGTGACTTAATCCAGTTATATAAAGCAATTTTACCTTTAATATGTTCTTCTGTTTCAGGCTCAGAATATAAATAATCGCATTCAAATTTATCCTTGTGTCTAAAATACGGCGTGTTTATTTGACCATGGCAGTATTCATAATCTTTTCCACAAACTGGACATTTGATTATATTTTTACTTGCCCAAGTCTTCAATTCTTCCTTAGAATACTTACTGTCATAACAATTAATTGTATTATTACCAATTTTTGCTGTTATCATCTTATCATCTCCTTAAATTTAATAAAATAAAATCTGTTTCATACATTTGTATTCTTAATTCTTTCTTTGGCAATTTCAAAATAATTTTCATCAAGTTCTATACCAATAAATTTACGATTAAGGTTCTTACAAGCTACACCTGTGCTACCTGAACCCATTGTAAAATCCAATATAATGTCACTCTTATTGCTAAATGTCTTTATTAACTCTTCCAATAATGCAACTGGCTTTTGAGTTGGATGAAAATTAGATTTTAAACAATCTCTCTGAAACTTCCACACTTGAGTAGGATATCTCCACCCAGTATCTATGTATTCTGTAACCTTATGTTCTTTATTGTCCGACAACTTACCGATAACACCATCTTTTACTTTGTTTGAGCGTGGCTTACCCTCATATTTAATCATCTGTGGATTATATGTAGGTTGTTTTTCATAAAATATAGATATAGTTTCTACCGTTTTACCAATTCTTCTTTTAACCTGCTGAATATTAGTTAATCTTTCCTTTTCCCAATAAATATCATATTTATAATCTTTTAGATTAGACATTCTCAACTCAGAAGCAAAAGGTTCTTGACCAAATAATATGATTGGGCTTGTAGGTTTGGTTATTCGTTTCAGCTGCTTCCACATATTATCAAAAGGAATTATAATATCCCAAGAGCAGGACGTAGAACCATAAGGCAAATCGGTAATTACACAATCAATGCTTTTATCAGGTATATCTTTCATAAGTTCAAGACAATCACCACACCAAAGAGTAACATCATTCATACTTGTCACCATCCTTACTACTCTGTATCAGTTTCCACAAATCCTCCAACGTTTCAGAAGGTACAACATTATTATTTACATCAGTAACTTCCATATCTTCCTTAGTTCCCCATTCTTTTTCGTATATGTACCATTCTATCCAACTTTCATCGTCACCGATAATGTCAGAAATAGTCTTTATAATAGGAAACAATGATGTGTTGCCAATAAATTTATCACCAACATCTCCAAATAACTCGTTGAATTTGTCGTATATACTTTCCAACGAGTAGTATCTTTCCTTTACAACTGTCATAAGTTTTATAAATTGTTCTTTAGTCATTTATTATCTTCCTTTCTTAACCTAACAGCAAAATTACCGCCCACAATATCATATGTAAAATCAATATTCTCAAATTTCATAACTTCCTGTATCTGTGACAGATGAAATAAATAAGCTGTCTTACCTTTTCTAATCTCAGATAGTGTATCGTTTATCATTCCAACATAATACTTGTCCAAAGTGTCACCGTCACAAGTCATCTTATGTCTGTCATCAACAGGTCTTCTTATAAGTCTCTTATCATGTGATTTACCAGTATTCATACGAAGATTGAACGAAATGCTATCCATAATTTTGCTCATATTCTTAGGGAAATAGTTGTCACAACAATAGGGAAGACCTCGGCTTGAACAGTTTCTAAATCCGCAAGTAGAACAATCGTAATGCAACCCTACAGAAGCAAATTCCTTGGCAAAGTTCATACTACACCACCTGCTTCCATAGTGCTAGTTTCCACAAGCTGATTCACAGCCTTGGCAAAATCACGTCTAATATCATTAAACTTGGTTACAAGGTTCTTCTTACTCTTACAATGTCTGCGTGTCATCAGAGCCTTCCAGCTTCTATCGGAACGCATAACTTTATAAACTCTCCTATATGTATAGGCATTATTTACAGATGTGTCGTGATACAGGTCAACAAGTGGCTTTATAATTTCTTCTACCGTAAGAGTAGAATAGTCTATAATTAGATTTGATACGCCCATATTATTATTTACTTCTGATTTTGCTTTTGTATTAGAAGTGTCTGAAACGGAATTATTTATATCTAAGAACTTATTAGCACTCTTTGTAAACATTTCTATGTAAGTTGGAACATCTGCGACTGCATCAATGGTCGACACATTATCAACCTTATACTTATTACAAAACTGAGTCATAGCGTGAATTTTATCAAATCCATATGTAGAAGCCATATCATCATAAATAAATCTATATGTTTCTGCAATAGGAAGGTCTATAATTTTTGACAATGACGATACTAAAGGTGTAGCAATATTTCTCTTCCAAGAAGAACAGTTTAATGGGGTAGGCGTAAGTTTCTTGATTTCTTTTTCAAGAACAGTGACTTTATCAGTTAATACTTCAAGCTGATTTATCCTTTATCCTCACTGACATATCCTGTATTGTTCTTGCTATTGCTCCCGTTATCGTTACAACATCTTTTATTCTAAAATAGGTATTAACAAGTTCCCTCTGTACTTTCCAAGCAAGGTCATCTGTGAATGATTTTACAAGCATAAGATAACCTGATTCTGTAATAAGAACTATATTTGCTGAAGTTCCTCCTTGTGGTCTCGTAAAACCAAGGCGACGAATTTCGTCGGGTTGGTCTATCGAATAAAAATCTTCACCCTCAATAAAGTATCCTCTATTCTTACGAAAGTTTCTACTTGCAGTTCCATCAGGTCTCTCGTGAACCATATCAATGTCCTTGAATGTCACTACTCTGACATTGTTGTATTCCTTAATAGGCAAAGTATGATTACCTACCGTTATTGCATTTTCAACTGTTGCCACTGAATTTCCAATCATTTTTTATATTCTCCTTTTCTTTGTATTACAATAGTATCGCTATTTACATCTCACTCAGAACAACATCACTTATATCCTCCGAGCCAAACCCCATTTCAATAAATATGTTTCGAGCTGTCAGCAGAATATAAGCATATAATTCTGAACTAATCTGAACTGATTTCAGCCACTTTAACTTTAATAGTATAATTTCACTTATAAAGGCACAAAGTGTCTGTATCGTGTGCAGAGTTGAGTATTTTAGTATCGAGTATCGTATTAATAATTTTCTATTTTAGATAGAATTTCATCAAGCCTATTATTGATGTTATTCATATAACCAACAATATCATCAATAGTGTCAAGACTACCATCGGACACCTTTTCTCTGATCATAATCTTACGACAACCTCTGATAAGAGCTTCAATAGAAGAATAGTAACCAATAATATCCTCATAGTCTATTATCTCACCAGTAGGCTTCCTTGTTTTACGGTCAATCTTTTCACGCTTACCACACTCTATAAGAATATACTGGTCTGAGTCTGCCGTGAAATAGAAATTGTCCGTAATCTTAATTTTGTTTGCCATATTATTATCTCCTTTTGTTTAAGTATTTTAATACCGAGTCTTTTCTGCTCCTAAGTATAGTATATACTGGAAATTTTAGTTTGTCAAGCAATTTTTGCAATAAAACTTATTACTTACTTATTATTTAGCAGGAGCAATTACAGAGGCAAACTCTTCAACTCCGTATCTCTGTTTAAGTTCTTCCAGCAAAGCCTTAATGTTATTCTCAGTTTGGTCATCGGGAAGTACATATATATTAGGAACATTCCTCGGTTCACCGTCTATATAACAACTGCCTGTAGTATATTTGATGAATAGGTTATTCAGCACTTTTATCATCGTTCTTCTTAGGGTTTACCTCTAATTCCTCAAAACGAATATTCAAAAGATAATCAGTTAATGCTATTTGAATCTCCACGTAATCAGACTTATACATAAATGGTTCTCTCTCAAAAGGATTATATTTACCCCATTCACCGTTTTCTTCTGCTTCAGCCTTATCACACTCATATTCAAAGAACCTTGCCTCAGCTTCTTTATATTTCTTTTCTGCCTGTGTATTAAGACATTTAATTATCTCTTCATTGAGCCGAGTTCTTTTGTCTTCAATAGAAAGCTTTTTTATCTCTTCTTCTTTAAGTGGTATTTGTTTAGCAATATCATCAATGTAAACAACTCTGAGCTGGGGATAACACTTTTCCCACCCATACTCTTCCTTGACATATTTATTAAACTTTTCATAAAAATCGTCACATTTATAACGGAGCATTATCTCTGTCATATTATCATATCCCATTTCCTTGATGATTTTATTTTTTGCTTCAAGTATTATCTTATCTTCATAAGCATTTGACTCTCTATAATTAAGATACTGAGAATCTTCATCATCGTCATACTCAGCTATAATATTGACTTTCTTATAATCAATAAGAAATCTATTTTTCATACTCCTAAGAGCTGAATAAAGTATCCTGTTGAGTTTCTGTTCTGCTCTGAAATAAAAGTTGTTTATATCAAAATTAGAAACCTTGGGGGTATTTGTAAAAGCAAATTTATCCTCATTATTCATAATAGTCTGTCTTAATATCTCATTTGCCTTAGCAGAACCCATTCTGTTTCTAATATCATAACGGTCATTTGTCATACCGAGAATACGATACATTTCCTTGTTACCCAATGTTACTTTGTAATCAACCTGTTTTGAAAGAAACTCTAAAAGCAGCAATTCTATGTACTTTACATAAAGACCTTCTCTGCGTTTACGAGCATCATCGGTGGGAAATGGTTCATCGTATATCTCATCAATAACAAATTTCTGTCCTTCCTTATGAAACTCAAAATATCTTTTCCAACGATTAACCTGTGCTTTTTTTGAATTTCCTGTACACTCTTCTTCTCCAATGAGTTGACACATAATTTTATAATTCTTTATAGTATTATCTTCTTTTTCTTCTACATTGTTTTTTATATATTCTTTGAATTTAGTAATATTCAAAGTATTCTTATTATAATCTGTATATACCATTTTATATCTACCTCACTTTTGTCTGTTAAATTTGTACAAACCCGTTAATCCATACTTAACTTATTACTTCGTGAAACTTATAAGTATAAAAATTGTCCAATTATATGTTTTATATATACTATAATATACTATTATCTTAAATTTGGACAATTTTTATTATTCGTTTTTATCATCTTCTTTATTATTAGTAAAAGTTATAATTCGCCCTTTTTTCTTTTGCTACTTTTCTTTTTTGGGCGATAGTCGGCTATTTCACATAGTTTTATGAGGCTTTGCGTAGCAAAGACCATAAAACGTGAAATGGACGAGTTTGTCAGCAAAAAAGAAAAGTAGATTTTGAACATTATTATATTATTACTTACTTATAATATATCTACAATACTATTATATCATGTTTCATAAAAATGTCAAGTGCTTTTTTGATTGAATTTTATCTTTTACTTAAATATCTTAAATATGGTGCATACTGCATACTATGACCTGTAACTTATAAAAGTTTATAAATTTTTCATAAGAACACAAGAAAACAATTTGTAATTTTTATGATCTTCGATTTATTTCTATGGATTTATGATGTTTACTTGATTTAAGATACTTCTGATATATTAAATATAGATTTGATCTTTGATACTTTTGATTGATTTTTATAGTATTCGGAGAAAGCATAGATTTTATCGGCATTTGAGCGATTTAGATTTTGTGTTAGTTTTTGAAGTGTTTAAGGTATGGTCTGAGGTGAATGAATTATATCTTTAAGTTGATTCTGAATAGATATATAGTATTGAAATGTTATTTTTGAGATACTTGTATTAGGCTCTGTGATTAGATTTGAGAGATGTTTGTGTGGGTAGGGTAATTTGCTGTTTGAGATGGTAAAGTGAGCGTAAAGTGTTCTGTGGTTTGTCTGAAAGTACAGTATTGGTATGGATTTTGAGTTCTTAAGATAGATGTGTTTTGAGGTTGTTATTGTTGGTCTGTAAGTGAGATAAATAGGGGAGTCTGCCGAAGAATAGCATCGAATGATTTTGGGGATATTTTTGGAGTATTTTTTTGGATTATGAGAATGGATTGTAAGAAAAAAGAAATTATAGATGAGTGTCAATTTGAATTTTTAGACGTGTGAGTTGAGTGGAACTACTATACTCTTTTGAACAAATATTAACAAACTTTTAAATGTAAATACACCCCCCTGTACTGCCGATCCTATGTTATTTTTGTCCCAAAAGCAACATAGACAGACATATTTTAGAAATACTTCTACTAACATTTCTTGATAAATTTTGAAGCTAATTTTATTAACATTTCTTGAATTTGTTATTTAGATTTTGTTACTGGTTGCATCAAAAATAATGACCAACGGTCACTTTTGATAATGACTATTAGTCATTTTTAGTGGTTCGCTAACGTTGTTAATTTATTTAACAGTGTTAAATAATTGAAACCAAATCAAAGCATAATAAAGAAAACAAGAGAAAACAAAAGAAAATCAAAGCATACAAGAGATATTTTAAAAAATAGATCATAATATATCATAATACATAAGCTTATTTTCCTAATCGCTAATCCATAACAGCATTAAACTATACCACATTACTATAAATTACACCACATAACCATATTACTATACTTTAATCAACTAAACTTTATCACATTAAAATATACAACGTTAGTATATAACAATCTCAGCTCATACACTCCCACATTTTGCAAAATAGCCAAATTTCACGCTCTAAAACTATGCAATATCACAATATAAATACATCTAACAAATTACATAATTATTACTAAATTGTAAACGTCAATTATTGAATATCAATAATAAATTATCATTTATCAATAAAATTATATCAAACAACAATAAATCACGCACACGCCATTTTAACGCATCTGTTAGGGTAATTATACCACTATAAACAAAACGCCGTATAACGCATTATAGCAGCACTCACGGCTATGCTTCCGGCTCAGACTGTTATTATACAATATGCACAATACATTATATAATTATTTGCACATTTACCTATTGACAAATGCAATTTACACGTTCTGATTATATTTGACTATTAGCTCCGATGCTTCCACAAATAATTTACTACATTAAAGTATATCAATTAAGTATATTATTATCAATAC
>ENA-OOQN01000580-OOQN01000580.1-human-gut-metagenome-genome-assembly--contig:-NODE-580-length-11318-cov-4.027790_pt1 | contig 11318 bp, 9 predicted proteins | sample MGYA00241092_ERZ501169 | MGnify/ENA primary metagenome ERZ501169 (study PRJEB25962, sample SAMEA2042489) | human gut metagenome | biome: human gut; feature: human-associated habitat; material: faeces... | reverse complement strand
TTTACAACAGCGATTTTTACAGCGGATATTCTTACTACAACTTCTATCCGTTCCAGCTTGGCTTTGTTTTCATCAGCGAAATTTTTTACAGAATTTTCGGTACGGACAGTACAATGCCGATTCAGGTATTCAATGTAATGTGTACAGCCGCCGCTTATATAGGTATTGTAAATATCACAAGACTTCTTTTCAAAAAGCGTTCGGTTGAATTTATTACAATTCTTCTGCTTGCCGGCTGTTTTCAGCCCGTACTTTTCTGCACATTCGTTTACGGCAACATCATCGGAATGTGCTTTGCAATCTGGGCATCATACTTCCTCATCAAGTATTTTCAGACAAACAAGTACCTGCTCCTCATTCCGTGTGCTGTACTTCTCGTTATTTCAACACTTGCAAAATACAACAACCTGATTTATCTTGTTGCGTTTGTTGTTATGCTGGTTATTCACACAATTAAGGCTAAGAAGTGGCAGAGCATTGCGTTTGCACTTGCAATTTGCATTGCTGTTGTCGGAACAAGCAACCTTGTTATCATGAGTTATGAGAACCGTTCGGGAGTGAAGCTTTCAAGCGGTGTTTCACAGGCTATGTACCTTGATATGGGCATTAACGATTCATATATGGCTCCCGGTTGGTACAACGGAATTGCCCTCAACGATTATAAAAGCGCAGGTCTTGACGCAAAAGCCGCAAATGCACAGGCTTGGACCAATATAAAATCAAGAATGAATTACTTCGGTAAAAACACAAACTATATGATTGACTTCTTCTCGAAGAAAATTATCAGCCAATGGAATGAGCCGACATACGAAAGCATATGGGTTAGCAAGGTCAAGTCTCATACAAACGAGCTTAATTGGATCGGCAACGGAATGTATGACGGCAGTATCGGACAGTTCTTTGAACTGTACTTCAACTTCTATATGCAGATTCTTTTCATTGCGTTTGCGGCAGGAATTTACTTCTTGTTCATTAACAGAAAGACAAATATCGAAACCGTACTTCTCCCTCTTGTTATTCTGGGAGCGTTCGGATATCACCTCTTATTTGAAGGCAAGTCGCAGTATGTGCTGACTTACATAATTCTTATGATTCCTACTGCGTCTTTTGCATTTGAGTGTATTCTTAACGGCAAATATACAAAAATCAAAGAATTTATCGGAAAACTGAAGGAAATTCCCGACAGTAAAGAAAGCGAAAAAGCCTGATAAAATGATTGAAGCGGACAGTTAATCATGTCCGCTTTTTCTTTGCTCTTTTTTGACAAATGCAATACCCGTACTGCCCTCTCCTATATGACTGCCGACAACAGAACCCACGCTGACAATACTGCCCTCAACAAAAGGAATTCCTTTTGATATTATGAGCTTTGATAAATACAATGCCTGATTTTTTGCGTTTGTGTGCATTATATACAGCGGATAATTTTGGTCTATGCCAAGCTTTTTCAGCGACATCAGCATATGATTCATACCGTGGCGCATTCCGATTGTTTTCGCCTCAAAGGCTACACTGCCCGAACCCGTAATGCTGATTACGGGTTTTATTCTTCCTGTTGAGCCGAGTAATGCGGCGGCATTTGTATGTCTGCCACCCCCATAGAGGTACTTCATATCGTCAATACAGGCATATACCATAATTCTGCTTCTGAACCACAGAAGATGTTCGGCAATTTCTTTTGCTGTAAACCCGTTGTCACGCAGGCGAAGCGCCTCGTTTACAAGAAGCTTCTGACCTGCCGAAGCAGATTTGCTGTCTATCACATAACACCCCTCATATCCGAGCAAATCTCTTGCAAGAACTGCACTCTGATATGAACCGCTCAGTGCCGAAGAAACAGTTATCACCACAACCGATTCGCCGTTATCTCTCGCCTTTTTCAAAGCACATTCGTAGACATACGGCGAGGGCTGAGAGGTTTTCGGCAAAGTTTTCGACAGCTTTGCAAGCCTGTAAAAGCGTTCCTTTGAATGTAAAAAATCATCCTTATATTCTTTTCCGTCAATATATACAGCTAACGGAACTGTAGAAATTCCGAATTTTTCACTTTCTGAATGTTCAAAATCGGCGGCTGAATCGGTAATAATTCTGACCATTTAGGTATCACCTCAAAAATAATATCTTGAAATATTATTTTCAAATTTACCTTTATTATGCAAAAATCCCGACAGCAAAAACTGTCGGGAGGTTGATTTGCATATTCAATTTCCAAAATTATTTATTCCAATACCGTCAAAACCCATTTCATCCAAAAGGGACTTGTACAAATTTACATCTTCATCCGTGTATGACATACGGTTTTTGATGCCCGATTTAAAATTGATATTTCTGTCTACAAAAAGCCTTTTTCCCCACATATGGCACCATGAAATTGGTAAAAGGAACGGTATTTTTTTTACATATGGATACTTATACTGCATTTCGGATTTTGGCGGAAATATTGAGGACACAAGATATGAGAATTTAGATTTGTTATTCTCGGTAATTGTCTTGTGAGAATTTATCATCGTGCCGACATCTACCCTGCCGAGTGTACCGCTGAGCAGAATATATTCTTCGATATCATCAAATTTAAGTTCAGCCTGTGGCTTTGAAAACCAATTGAATGCAATCTCACGAACACGCTTTTCATACTTTGCAATACCGATTTTCTCAAGCATCACATTAAGATAGTCATAATCAAGCTCAGATTGATGATTTTTCAAGAAAACATAGCTGTCAAGCACCATTCGGATTCCCATTCCACCGATTCTGAAATGATTTGAGTTATGAACAAGCATATAGATATAAAAGTCCTCATGGCTCATTTCATATGAATAGCTGTAACCGTCACGCTTTGTTGAACGGTCAAGCTGATTAACAAGCAACGGATAAGATTCCTCGTTTTCATGGACAAGAGTTGCATGCATTTCAATGTTCATCATCGGTTTTTTTTCAAAATGATACTGGTTGTCATCTTCATTCAGAAAAGTGTACCCGAGTTCGGAAAATACTTTTTTGACCGAATCAGCCTGTTTTCTGTCAAAAAGGATATCAACATCCGACACGGAACGAAAATCGGAACGAGGATATTCCTTTTTCATAAAATATCCCTTTAAAGGAATGTTCTTGATTTTGTTTTCATCAAAAGCCTTGAGAATTTTCTCGGTTTCATATGAGAGATTTCCGTCAATCAGCATTTCAACCGACAAATTCTGCTTGAATTTTTCATATACTTCGGGCGAAACATACTTTTTGTCAAGCGACAAAACCGCATTGGCAACAAGCGATTCAACACTGCAATAGTTTGCAAGCATTTTTATCGACTGCCATTTTATCCCCTCATAAGGAATCGGAGGTGCTGTTCCGTTTACAGACGATGAAACAAGCTCAAGCAGATACTTAAATTCAATTTTTTCGTTATCGTTAAGATGTTTCCTCATTTTTTCCTTTTTTCGTTTTAAGCTTTGAGAATGCATTTTTACTTCTTGACACAGTTGATGCAATAACCTTTCTTAGCGGTTTTGAATAGAACATAAATTCAAGGTATGCTCTGTACTTCATTGAGTCAACCGTGTAGGGCTTGCCCTTCCTGTAAAAAGCTGTTACTACTCCGATTACATCATCATCGGTAATACCTTTTTCAACGGCAAACTGATTGTCACCGCACATGGTATAACTGCCGTCACTTCCGAAATTGATGACACGGTGCAATACATACGAGCCGTCTTTTCGTCTGTATAAAGGCCGGAATCATATTTAGGAAACAGCCCTTGATTGGGGGCAACGAGCCCCCCAATAAAAGGTAATCGAAACTGCCCTCCGTGTGCATGACCACATAAAACCAAATCAACACCACAGCATACATAGGTTTCAAATAACTCTGGCCGATGTGATAGCAGTATAGTGTAACTGTTTTCGTCATCAATAAGGCTATTCAATTTTGTGTTGACCATGGCTGGCGCTTCATTAAACATATCGCCCTTAATCGTAAAGTCAGAATCAGAAAGCCCGATAAGGGTAATCATTTCGTTGTTATGCACTAACTGTATTGCTTCATCTTCAAGGACAGTTACGCCAGACGCTTCAAGCCCTGTTTTGAATTGATCATAATGTGAGAAGTTAGCTTCGTGGTTTCCAGTTACAAAGTAGACAGGGGCTATTTGAACAGCTTGTTTTACAAAATCAAACGCAATCTCAATGTCTGTATGTCCAGCATCGATTAAATCTCCAGTTATCACAATAATATCCGGTTCGTGTTCAGACAGCAATTCTATCAATTCTGTATTGCTTTCTCCAAATTCAGCATTATGCAAGTCGGACACTTGTGCAATCCGAAAATTAGAAAAGGCAGATGCTATGCGATCGCTGGAGATATTAACCATACTTACCATCAATGCTGAATTGCCCCATATAGTATAGATTATCAAAACCAGCAGTATAGTTGTTAATACACAAATCTTCACCAATACTCTGGTGGAAAGGATTTTTTTCATTTTTTCCTCTCTTTCATCAACTTAATTATAAAAAAATCAGCTTACAAACAGGTGAATTTCAACTTACGAATTTGTAAGACAAAAGTGGGCGGCTTCTAAAGCCACCCGCTTCAAAAGTAGAATTACTGTGCGCTGATTGTATCAACAATGGACATATTGCGTATTCTCTTGATTGGCCCATGCACAGCCAGAATTACAGAGCTTATGACAATCAACAGAATAACAGCTACCTCTGGTAATGGAGGAGTCCAAGCATCCCCCCATCTATAACTTATCAACATTCCAAACAATAGCTTGTTACAAAACAGTCCCAACACCGTACCAACTACACCGCCGATTATGGTATAGGTGAAGGCTTCTGCAACAATCATTTTACTTAGCTGTCCCATGCTAACGCCGATGGCACGGAAAGCGCCATACTGTTTCAACCGTGCAGACACACTCATGGAAATACTATTGATTATGTTAAAAATTGTAATCATTGCAATTAGGACGAGGAATCCATAGATGAACAGCCAAAAACAATAGTAAGTTCCCATGGTACTGCTGTTACCCATGCGTTCATCAGCGAAAGTAAATGAGGAATCTACCATTTGGCGGATCACATAAACATCTTCGTCTGTTGTGCCTTTCACTAACTGCACATCAATAACCGTATATTTCGACTCGCCAGTAATTTGTTCAAATGTATCCTCTGAACAAATAATTGTTCCAACACCGGCGGCACTGTAAAACGGACAGTCGGACAACATTCCCACGATTTGGATTTCTTTACTTTGTCCGTTTGTATTCAACGATACAGTATCGCCTATTTGTATTGTGTTCTGCGAATTATAAACAATTAAGCCCGTCCCTAAATCAGTTTGCACAGATTCCAGAGAACCCTCTAATAAATAGTCCTTTGCCCAATCAAATTGATACTGCTCATAAGAGATTAAATCCATCTTTTTTTCAATACCGTTTGTGACAGACGGAACCTCGTATGCAAATTTTCTTCCATACGCTAAATCCACAACAGGATTTTCCTTTAGATCATCAAGTAATGCTTTGTCAATAGCACAGGCGTTATCAGGACTTATGATAGATAAATCTGCTGTCCAAGGTTGGAGCGGTGTTAAGGTATGCTGCATGAACTCAACTGTTACAGAGAATGAAAGGAAAAGGATAATACTGAGAGCAAATGAGCTTGTCATCAAAAACAGATTTTTCCGATTTGCTTTTGCATGATAAATTCCAAGTGCTGTATCAATCTTAAGCAGTTGTGTATTAGCAGCATTTCTTGCAGGCTCCAAGTCGTTTGCATTACCGGAAACCGCTGCCAACGGAGATACTTTTGCTGCTTTCTTTGCCGGAGAATAGGCAGCGAACAAAACCGTTACCAAGCCCACAACGATTCCTGCAAGAATACTTGGTACGCTAAATCCGAATGTAGGCATCGCTTTGAAAAATTCCGGACTTAGGAAACGCAAAATCGCACATAAGACCCAAATGACAACTATACCGATGGAAATACCCACAGGGATTGCCAAACGGCACCAACTAAGCGCCTCTTTCCGTACTAAGCGCATAACCTGTTTTGGTGTTGCACCGATACAGCGCATAAGGCCGAAAAATTCGGTACGCTGGGCTACATTGCTGTTCAGGCTGCTTGCAATCATCATAATACCAGCTAACATTACCAGTGCAAACAATACAGCCGCAGCCAAGTAAACCTGTAACAAAAAGGGAACGCGGCTTTGTCCAAGCAATCCAAGCAGATTGTTGTTGGAAGATATTTGTTCATTCGATAAATTGCATTGTTCTTTCAAATCTGCAATTTTCCCTTGTATATTTCTTGTGTTTGCAAATTGAGTAAAAAACATAATGCCGTAATCATTCGGCTCCCCGTCTGATACATTCGGATAAATCGCGCAGTAATCCTCTGTGTTCAAAATGATGCCGTAGGAGTCGCCACTCATGATCGAGGCAGTATTATTCATAAATCCTGATATGGTAAAATTCAGTTTATCGCCATCAGGAGTTTCTACGGCAATGGAATCACCAATCGCAACACCCATTATCTGCTTTGCATTTTCAGTCACCAACGCTTCATTACTTGTCTGTGGAAAAACACCTTCTTCAAGTTGGTCAGTCCAGATTTCAGTTATATAGCTTTCATCACAACCGCATATCGCTACATCTTTTCCACCCAAAGTGTAGCCTAAATCTCCACGATAATTGAGTACGCCATACGGTGAAAATACTTCAATATCAGGGCGTGAAGCAATAATTGCTGCTTCTTCATTGCTGATATTCTTAATGGCAATATGCCAATTCCCAGACTCCTGCTGTGCCTGCAAAATCTGGCTGCGGATGAACATATCTGCCATTCCAAAAATAGTTGTAACCAGAAATACCGCCAGCACAATGCAGAAAATAGACATTCTGCTTTGCTTCTTGTGGATTTTTGCGGATATGGGAACAAGGTCAAGATAATGCTTCATTTGTTTTTCCTCCCAAATCCGTCAAAACGCCATCTGATACCCGGAACACCCGATCAACGGATGCAGTCAAATCCTTATTGTGGGTAATCATCAGGATTGTTTGCTGATAGCGACGGGACGCCTGCGTAAGCAGGGCGATAACATCCTGACTATTCTTGCTGTCCAGATTGCCAGTAGGTTCATCTGCCAGAATCAGTTTGGGCTTTGTGATTAACGCCCGGCCAATGGCAACACGCTGCTGCTGTCCGCCGGATAGTTGGCTCGGCAGGTGATGTCGACGCTCGGTAAGTCCCAAGAGTTCCAAAATTTCTTCTACTGCTGCCGGGTCTGGTTTGCGATAGTCCAAAAGAAGCGGAAACATGATATTCTGCTCCACATTCAGCTCGGAAACCAACTGAAAGGATTGGAAGATAAAGCCGATATTACGACGGCGGAAAATCGTGCGCTGTTCCTCTTTCATGGAAAACAGGTCTTGTTCATCAATCCAAATGTGGCCGGAAGTAGGGGTATCCAAAGCTCCAATACAGTTCAGTAATGTGCTTTTGCCAGAACCGGATTCACCCACAACGGCAGCAAATTCGCCTTTATCCAGGGAGAAGGAAACCTTCTTCAACGCTTCGACTTTCGCCTCACCCTTGCCATAAGTTTTACATAAATCTTGTACTTTCAATATTTCCATAGTCATCAGTACCTCCTTTCTCAAAAGGATAGCAAAAACAGCTTACAAGCAGGTGAATTTGACCTTACAGATCCGTAAGGAAAGATAGTGTAAACAGCGTACCTTTTCCGACTTCACTTTGTACGGAGATAACACCGTTTTGACCCTCAATAATGGACTTGGCAAGGGGAAGCCCCAGCCCGATTCCTTGTGTATCAAGGGAATGTTTGCTGCGATAAAAGCGTTTAAAGATATGGTAAATATCTTCCGGGACTATGCCGTTACCATTATCAGAAATAAAAATCCGAAACATAGCAGGAGTGCGCTCCCATGTAATACGGACAATACCGCCAGCTTGCGTGTGATCCAGTGCATTTTTTACAATGTTTCCAATCGCTTCACCTGTCCATTCCATGTCACAAATAAGCTGCTGTTCACCATCGCCATCTATCTGAATCTGCTTGCTTTCGCTTTTAGCCCTTGTGGTTAGGTCATTGACTGAATGAGCTATCAGCTCGGACACACGGCAACTTTTTTTCTCAAAAATGATGTTTCCCGTATCCAGTCGGGTTATCTTCAACATGGATAAGATTAACTGCTCCATACGCTTTAGAGAAATACCCATCTTCGCCGCAAACTGTTTGACCGTTTCTGCATTTTCTGGCTCACTTTCAATGATCTCCTGATACATAGTGAGGGCTGCCAGAGGCGTTTTGAGCTGGTGAGATATATCGGATATGGTGTCTTTCAAAAACTCTTTTGCTTTACGTTCTGTTTCATTTTTGGATTGGAGCATAGTTGCAAGCTGTTCTATCGAAGAAAACACTTGGTAGATAGCCCCCTCATAATTCTGCGGTAAATGACAAGAGTAATCCCCGTTGATGTAATTTAGCAATATTTTGTCGGCCTGTTGATACAATCGCTTCCTTTTCCAGAAAAAAATAAATATTCCTATGGCAAGCACAAAGAGAAAAAATAGCACAGTGCATAGCATGGTGCAGAAAGCGGAACGCTGAAATTGATTGAAATAAGGCCGCATACTGCTTTCTGACTGTTTTCCCAAACCCGCAGCCGCTAATAATGACCTACCATCGTCACTGATGTCTGTGTTCGTAAAGGCAACTGCAACCACTTCTTTCGGAACACCCTGTTCCAAAAGTGAGGATGAAACCGCTTCATCATGTTTGAGCCATAGGACTTCCGCATCGTTCACCTGATAAATAGTCAAAACGGTTGCTGTACCTACAAACAGCAGAGCAAACAAAGTCAAAAATAGCAGGAACCCTTTAATCTGTCTATCTTGGTACAAACTCATATAGACACCTCTTTCCATTGGTAGCCGAACCCACGAATGGTTATAAGGTGTTCTGGATGGGACGGATTGGTTTCCACTTTTTCACGAAGCCGCCGTACATAGACGGACAGGGTATTATCATCAACAAAATTTCCTGTATCATCCCACAGCTCATTTAGAATGATGTCCCTTGTCACAACGCGATTTGCGTTTCTTACCAGCAGACAAAGCAAACGATATTCGGCGCTTGTCAAATCCAATGCTTTTCCCTTTAAGGTTGCACGGCTACCCAACAGATCAATGGTAATGTCGCCACATTCCATAGAAGTGTTTTTTTCGCTTTTGGAAACTCCGGCCCGACGCAACAGCGCCCGGATGCGGGAACACAATTCCCCCAGTTTGAAAGGCTTGGTGATATAATCGTCCCCACCGCTATCTAATCCACGAATTATGCTGACTTCTTCATCCGATGCAGTCAGGAATATAATCGGTATCTGCTGATTTTCTTTTCTTACTCTTTCGCATACGTCAAATCCTGTTCCATCTGGCAGAGTAACATCCAAAATCAATAAATCGTATCGGTCGAGTTCGGATAAGTATTGTTTTGCTTCACATACTGTACGGGCAACTTCAATATCAAATTCATTCTTTTTCAAAGAGTAGACCAAGCCATCTATTAGACTGACATCATCCTCCAATAGCAATATTCTATTCATGTTTTAATTCCTTTCCTTGTTTTGTCCTCATATCCACAGGTTTCTCCGCGTCTTTCGGGATCAACCAGATTGTAGCCATCTTCACAGCGCCGGGAATACGGCCACCGGCGCAATAATAGTTTATCCGTCGAGGGGTCACGCCCCACTTTTCGGCAGCCTCTTTCAATGTCATATAGTCCATTTCGCACCTCCACAGGATATATTATTAGGGTTGAGCAAAACGCGCGTTTTGCAAAGTTGAGTCACAATATATAGAGCTCAAATGAGCTGGATAGTACTATTTAATGTATAGCCTTATGAGCAAATCGGAGTTTTGCTCAACCCTATATATTATAGTTCTCTGCCTCGAATAATACAAGTTAGAGCCTACACGGATACGAAATAAAATACTACTTAATGTAAAATTTCATTACATTCTCATAATCCAACCCGAAATGTAGAATGATATAGGGTGATATGAGAATGAACCAAGATGAAAGAAGGTTTGACTTTCACGGCCTCGGGGCAGCTCTCAAACGAGCCAGAGAAGAAAAGGGCTGGACACAAGCCTATGTTGCGGAATTAGTAGACCGTGACTCCCGTACCATTATGAATATTGAGAACAAAGGTCAGTATCCCAGCTTCGACCTTTTTGTTAAACTCATTACTATGTTTGACGTTTCAGTTGACCAGTTTATTCATGCGGACGGAGGGGCAAGGTCAAGCTCTTGCAGAAAGCACATTGATGTTCTTCTAAACTCCATGAATGAAAAAGAGCTTGTCGTGATAGAAGCCACAGCCGAAGGCATTAAGAAAGCCAGAGAAACGGAGGTTCCAGAATAAGGGCCTCTGTTTTTTTGCGCCATTTTAGGGGCTGCCGCTAAGTGGCAAGCAATGCCTCTGTGGCCACAAGTGGCACAAAGGCGGCTTGTTGGGGCTCGCCCCAAACCCGTATCTTCGGGCCAACATGGCCCGAAGTGTCAGCGTCGCTTTGCTCCTTGTTTTCATAACCTTAACGCTCCTTTTCCTGCTTTCTTCCCGGCTCGGTGTAGCCCATCAGAGTGTCAATGTTCGCCTTGATCGTGACGATCTCCTGCATATCCCGTCGTGCCTTCTGGTATTCTCCATAGAGCTGTTTTTTCTTTGCTGTGAGCTTGCGGCCTTCCTCCTTCAGCACATCCATTTTAGGGAGCTTCGCCCCGCCCAGCAGAGAGCGCATTTCCGCTTGTGCAGCCCGGTACAGTTCAAGGTCGGCCTCATGCTCCGCAAGGAATTTCCGGCTGTACTTCGTCGCCTTATACTGCTCAAAGACTGGGCGGGTTTTGGCATACTGAACCGTTGCGGCCTTTAGCCCGGCATTGGTTTTCATGGCCTGTTCCGTCTGCTTGACCTGTTCGGAAATAACATGGAAACGGTCTGCCGCCTCGGTGGCTTTCTTCGCCAACTGCTCATAATCGGTCAGGTTATTGTCCTGTATATAGGCAAGAGCGGCGGCCATCTGCTTAATGTTAAATACCTTCGCCCAGCGTTCATATCCCGGCCCCTTACCGGCAGCCAGCTTTGCTTGAATATCCACCGCCAGACTGATTTTCCGCTCCGAGCGCCCGGGGCGTTTTTCTTTGCCCTCAATGGCGGACAGAACATCTTGCAAGTCGTAGCCGTCCCCCAGCGTGGAGGCACGCAGACGGGTGAAGCGTTCCTGTCCCTGCCCGG
>ENA-OOQN01000552-OOQN01000552.1-human-gut-metagenome-genome-assembly--contig:-NODE-552-length-11798-cov-2.484459_pt1 | contig 11798 bp, 10 predicted proteins | sample MGYA00241092_ERZ501169 | MGnify/ENA primary metagenome ERZ501169 (study PRJEB25962, sample SAMEA2042489) | human gut metagenome | biome: human gut; feature: human-associated habitat; material: faeces... | reverse complement strand
AAACTTTCTTCTCTGTCTTCCATTTGTTACTTTATCATATTGGCAATATAACAATTTTCCGCATATTTAATATCAGTCCTTTTATAACAGGCAAAGAATATACCAATAAAACAAACGGCTTAGCTACAATGCCATAAGCGTGTCATCAAAGACTAAAGCTTACCAAAATGAAAAGGGGGCTCTTTCAAAATGAAACACTTTCTTAATCACTATAATTATTGCCGTTAGATTTCCCAGAATAGTTTATTCCTGCTTTTCTAGCTTGTGTATGTTGAAATTGACGGGCTATTTTATATTCACGTTCTCCTTTTAGTAATCTGTATCCGGTTTGTTTAAACCAAAAGCTTATATTATTTTCTATACATTGCCGACGAATGTCCAATACCCAGTCATAATTACATATACGCGCTTCTTTGCCCGATTCTCCACCTACCACAATCTGTTCTACCCATGTACCGAGTTCTCCCTTGAAGTTTATAGCGGACAACAACGGTTCACAGATAATGATTTTATGCTTTACAGGAGCTGCTTTATAAAGAGGAAGACGGTAATCCACTCTGTCTTGATTTTCCATGGTGCAACAAATGGTAACATTATCATACCCGTCCCCCCAATCCGGAGGCAGACATTGGCCGAGCCGGTCTATGCGTTTAGTTATAAACAAGAAATGAAGATCGTATCGTTCCCGCATCATTTTCCATGCTTCTATACGCCATTCATCGGCTTCTTCTATCAGAAAATCGGAGGTAAAACAAGTATAGACGAGATTGCCGGAAGGGATCTTGTAAGTCTTATCCTTTTTCCGTCGCACGGGCAGATTGAATTGTCCGGTTTTGGTTATTATGGAACTGTCTTTCCCATGTTTACTATCTCCGCGATATACATAACAATGCCGGCAACCTGTACTTAGCTTATGGCAGCCATGCCAAGGATTCCATAGAGAAGACTCCGGACTTATTCTATTTTCCATTCTGTCTGAATAAAATTTATCATTGTCTGCAAAGTTAGCTAAAGTCTTTTCATCATTTACATAATTCATTCCTGAATTTCTTCAAAAAGAATGGGAGTGTTATAGTTAATGCAAATGGATTAATGTACCTTTGCCGGTATAATCAATTAAGCCACTGGCAAGAATAAATTTTATAATGTAGAATATAAAACAAAAAACTTATTATATGAGCACAGACGATAGAAAATGGGAGATTATTGAAAGTGAATATCTTATCCGCCGCCCTTGGCTGACCGCACGCCGTGACCGGGTTAAACTACCTACAGGAGTTGAAATTCCTGAATATTATATTTTGGAATATCCTGATTGGGTAAATGTAATTGCTATCACCAAAGAGGGTAAATTCGTATTAGTACGCCAATACCGTCACGGAATAAAAGAAACACGTTATGAAATTTGCGCCGGAGTTTGTGAAACCGGAGAAGAACCTTTGCTTTCTGCCCAACGCGAATTGTACGAAGAAACAGGGTATGGCAATGGAAATTGGACAAAACTTATGACTATTTCAGCAAATGCCAGCACCATGACAAATATCACTCATTGTTATCTGGCTACGGAGGTAGAACGAATCTCTACCCAGCATTTGGAAGAAACTGAAGATCTGACAGTGCATTTGCTGGATGAAGAAGAAGTAAAAGCGTTGTTATTGAATGATGAGGTGAAACAATCATTGATGGCTGCACCGTTTTGGAAGTATTTTGCTTTATATTCTCGTTTATAATAAAGACTTTTAGGGAGACTGAAAAAGCTCCCTAAAAGTAAGTTGAATCATTTATTCTATTAAACCGAGTTAATCACTTTTTATACTTCTTTGTATCGTCATTCGCTCACCTTCTCAGTGAGAATCCTTTTTTGCAGATAAAGAATGCATAGCCATAATATGCTTTATACTTACTATATAGCTCAGCCTCATGATGATTGGATGTTATCAATTCTTCTACGATTCTGCTTCCTGCATGTTTTCTTCTGAATATTTCCTCGGCTTTAGCTTGAGGAGCAAAATAATGTTCTATCCAGCAATTCTCCGGAAGAATGAATGTCGCAACTGGAATATATCCTGCTTTTTGTATCTGGGCTACTTTGTTGGGAACCGTATCTATTTCCGTATAAGCACTCATCCAGAAATCATGAATTTCTGCCGGGCGTTGATCGGTAAACCAGACACTTTCAGAAACGGCAAGGTATCCTCCCGGTTTCAAATAGTTGCGCCACTCTTTCAAGCCTCGTTCAAAACCAATATTATAAATGGCTCCTTCCGACCAGATCAAGTCCAAAGAGTCCTTTTCAAAAGGAAAGGTCATCCATCGAACCGACTATGCCTTTCACCCTATTCTGGAGATTCAGTTTCTCGGCATTCTTGTTGAAACGTTCAATGAATCCCGGGAAAAAGTCGATGCCTGTAATCTTCCCCGGCGCATGTTGTGCCAAGATCATTGTCTGGCCCCCTGTTCCACAACCGAGATCGGCAATAAGGGATTTGTTGGTAAGATTATCTATAAAGCTTAATGCTTTAAGAGTTACTTCGGGACTTCCGGGTCCTTGTCGCTCCGTATTTAAGAAAAAATCACAAATCAAATTTACATCGAATCCTAGAATTGTATTGTTGTCATTATTCATTATCGTAATATATTAAACATACACTGAAAGCATAGCCATACTCCCTGTGTAATTAAAAAATAAAATTATAGTAATATGAAATTGCTCTCGAAAAAATATCCCGAGAATACACGAATAAACAATCTATTTATGAGAACAGATTGTTTACGATACCAAATCCGATATACGAGTTTTTAACATAGTGCAAAGATACACCTATTTCATTGAAAAACGATAGAAAACAATGTTTAAATTTAGGAGATATTTCAGTATTTGATCTTTTTCCACTCTTTTAAAAACCTATTTTGCGTTTCAAATAAATCATATCTTTTAGTAAAATCCCATTGTCAATAATGGGATGATCGTAGTTCTCCGTGAAAAAACCTTTTATACAATGAGAATATTCAAAGCCGCAACTTTTATAAAATGCAAGAACACCGGGAACGTCTCCTGTTCCCACTATCATCTGAGTATATTCTTTTGAATAATGGTTTATCAGGTAGTTTATTAGTTTTCTACCATATCCTTGTCGCTGGGCAATAGGGGTAACCGCTATATTCTTCAATTCACAAATTTCCGGACCTTCTTTTGTTACAACGCCCACGGCTTTTATCCCATTATCTTCCAATACAAACAAGTCACCACGCTCCAGATACCGGTCTATCATTGTTTCCTGTTCATCCCCAAGCAATAATAAGTCCAGATATTGCTTTTTATTTCTAGATATTTTAATGATGTGATAATCCATAATATTATATTTATAACATTCTTGTCTTTATAGATAGTGCAAAACAGCACTATTTTAACGATTCCCGGCATATCGGTAAACAGCAGCCGAAATATCAGAGATTATTTTAGCATTCGTTTCCATATTTTCTTTTGAGTCTTTAACAAATACAGCTACTACGTATCGGCTTCCATCAGGTAGAATTACAAAGCCAATGTCATTGATGCCAATGTATTCTCCCCGGTCATTCTTATCGGAAGTTCCTGTCTTATGTCCTATCTTGACTTCACTTTCGGGAAGGGAAGCAGGCAGTCTGTCTTTGCCTGTCCCACACTCTATCATAATATGCTTTAGAAAATCTGTATATTCATTTCTCATGAAATCTTGAGTCATAAAAAGTTCCAATAGATTGGCTGCTTCCATTGGTGTTGTCCAGTTTTTGTAACAATCATCCATGTCTTGATGCATCTCATCTTCGGTAGCAGTTATGGAAACATCGTTTATTCCCAATGAATGTATTCATCCACCACGTTTACACCACCTATATAATCGAATAAGATATCACAGGCTACATTGTCACTTGACTGCATTGTATAAACTAAAAGTTCACTAATCGGAAGTTCTAAATTGCCTTGGGGATATTTATCACGCAAAGGGCTGTATGTATCCGGTTTGAAATATTTTTTATCAAGATATAGGGAAGTGGAAAGTGGAATATGCCGTTTTTGCAGGTAATCACATACAGCCAATGCCTGATGAAACTTATAAACGCTCATCATGGGATATTTTTCGGCATTATTTATGGCCAGCGTATCTTCTCCATCCAGTATCAAAGCCACTCCTATAGTTGCTTTCTTATCTTTAATAATATGTCGAATTTCTGTTTTTAATGTTTTCAATGAATCTTGGGATTTATTCTGAACACATCCGCCAGACAACACACACCATATACATATAATAATATATGGATATCCGTTTTTTACTAAAGACTGCAAGATTAACCTTGGACTCCGTTTTTTTGTTATACGCATTTTCCTGATTTTAATTGTACGAAGATACCGGATTATCAGTCCTTCTCCAAATTTTTCCTTATTTAAAGATTAGCCTTTTATCTTCTTCCGCAAATAACACAGCAGTATTTACCAGTGCCAGATGAGAATAAGCTTGTGGGAAATTACCCAATTGTTCTTTTGTTTCGAAATCAATATCTTCACTGAACAGACCCAAATGGTTTGAATATTGCAAAATTTCATCGAACAGACAGCGTGCTTCGTCTTTTTCCCCGATGACATAAAGTGCACGGATCAGCCAAAATGTACAGATGGTAAAGGCCGAAGAAGGACAGCCAAAATCATCATGAGTATTATAGCGGTACATCAATCCTTTGTGTAATAAGGATTGCTTGACGGCTTTCACTGTTTTATGATAACGAATATCATCAGCATCTATAAATCCATAAGGTTCCATTAACAGTAAAGAAGAGTCCAAATCCAGATTGCCGTATGCTTGTGAAAAACTTTGTATTTCTTCCTTCCAGCCGTTTCTCATAACATCTGCTTTAATTGCATCAGCTTCTTCTTCCCAACGTCGGCTATTCTCATATTTATTCAGAATACGGGCTATGCGGGCTCCTCTGTCCAAAGCAACCCAACACATCACTTTGGACGAAACGAAATGCTGTCCTTCGCCCCGTATCTCCCAAATTCCTTTATCAGGCTTTCTCCAATCTTCCATCACAGTCGTCATAATACTTTTCACCATTTCCCACATATCTTCTATTTCATCCAATGTACCTGGCATCAACCGATAATATTGGTAAATCAAGTCCATCAGATAGCCGAATGAATCATTCTGCCTTTGATGATAAGCATCATTGCCGATACGCACCGGTTGGGAGTTTTTATATCCTGAAAGATGGTCGAGTATAACTTCAGTCAATTTCCTTTCCCCACGAATGCCATACATTATTTGATAAGTGTCATGCTCGGCAACAAAAGTAGATTGTATGAATTTCATGAATTTGCGGGCTGCATCGGCATGACCTATCTTGAAAAGAGTCTCTATGGACATGGAGGCATCCCGCAACCAACAAAAACGGTAATCCCAATTGCGTACTTCTCCCACAGCTTCGGGCAGGCTGGTAGTAAGAGAGGCTAATACCGCGCCATTATAAAAGGACATCATCTTCAGGGTGAGTAAGCTACGCTCTATTATATCGTTGTAAATAGTGAACTTTCTTGTACGATCCGTCCAGTTCAACCAATAAACCAACGTGCGGCAATACTCCAGTTTCTCACGCTCTATATCAACAGGAATCACCTTTTCATTGTATGACAGAAGAAAAAATTCATCTTGCTCTAATATAAATTCCTGATGGTCTACAATACCTTGCAACGGCAAAGAGGAATACAGATATTGTCTGTCCTTGTTGTTAGAAGAATAGGTTTCAATATACCGGGAAGTTACATTAAAAAACGCTTTTCCACGAGCATAGTCGGGAGCCGGATGGTAATTGACTTTAATGCGGGGACGACCTTTAATCCAGTGAATATAACGATAGACCTCAGCCGGACGATAATATTCCTTATTATCATATAACTCATAACAAGGCATAAAGTCGACTACCGCAAATTCGTCTTGCTCTGACACAAAAGTAGTGGAAAGAATATTGGTATGGGGAACATACGATTGGATGGTGTGATAGTCTTCTGAAACTTCAAAACCAAAAGTCCCGCCTTTTTCACGATCCAGAAGAGCTGCAAAAATAGAAGGTGAATCAAAATTTGGAAAACATAGCCATTCAATACTTCCTTTTTCGGAAATCAGTGCGGCTGTGCAGCAATTACCGATTACACCGTAATTCAAATTGTCCATGGTTATTTTTTTGTAATGTTAGTGGTTTATTATCCGTTTTAAAAAATCTATAGCCGATGATAGCTGCCCTTTCAAACCACTTTTCAAGACTGCTTTCACCACGCTTTTATCTGTCATCCGTTGTAAAAACGGCAAGGTATCTGTCTGTACGGGCAGATTGTAACGTGCACTCTCGGATGCTGTACCAATCTTTACAGTCACAGCAGTAACAGGCAGGGCTTTAAACATATCATCATCCGTGGTATCATCTCCCATTGCCAGGATAAAATCATATCGGGTGGCAAGCAAAAGCCTGTTTACTTCTGAACCTTTGGTAAATTCGGGAGATTTTATTTCTATCACCTTATTACCTTGCATGATTTGCAAATTCTGTTTCAAGCAAATAGATATCAAGGAATTGACCAACTGTTGCGCACGTAATCTGCCCAACCATGCATCGGCCTCACGATAATGCCAGGCAAGTGCCGTTTCTTTGACTTCAAGATGGGAGCGAGGAGTCTTGCTGACAAATAATTTTAATATAGAAAGTAATCCGGGGCTCCATTCCTGCGCGTGTACATTCTTGTGCCATACACCATTCTCTTTATAAAAGGCCCCATGTTCGGCTGCAAAGGAAATAGGTAGTGCACCCAACCATTTCTCTAAAGTAAAATGGTCACGTCCGCTGTTTATTACCACATGATTCAAGGGGTCGGCAGTCAGTTTCTGCAATGTATCCAGCAATTGCGGAGTAGGAGAGGCATCTTCCGGCCTTTTCTGAAAAGGGACCAGCGTCCCGTCATAATCCAATAAAATCAAACGCTTTTTAGCATGTAAGTATTGATGCTGAATTTCCTGCATATTCTGTGATCCTATCTTCTTAAGAAGCATGGTTTTGTTTTTGTGTGCCACTTCCTGCCATTCATTTACAAAATCGGCAGCCCATTTATTGACAGTCTGTACGGATACAATAGACTGCATACGGTGCATCCGTTCTTTCTGTTCTTCAAACGGCATTTCCAATGCCCGGCAAATGGCATTTTCTATCTGCTCCGTATCATTGGGATTAACCAGCAAGGCGTCGGTCAGTTCCACAGCGGCACCGGCCATTTCACTTAAGACCAATACACCGGGATTGTCTTGCTTGACAGCAATATACTCTTTGGCAACCAAGTTCATTCCGTCACGCAAAGGAGTGACTAATGCAATATCAGCTATAAAATACATGGCAGCCAATTCTTCGAATGAGAAACCATGATAAAAATAGCAGACCGGAGTCCAGTTCATTGTAGAATATCGTCCGTTGATAGAACCTATTTCCTCGTCAATCCGGGTTTTCAATTCGGCATAACTGCCTACATGATCACGTGAAGGAACTATGACCATAGCCAGTGTTACCTTGCCATGATATTCGGGATGGTGTTCCAAAAAAGAGGCAAATCCATAAAGACGGTGCAAAATGCCTTTACTATAATCCAAACGGTCTACCGATAGGATAAGTTTATGTTTGCCAAACAAGAGACGGGTTCGTTCTATAGCTTTCCAAACATTTTTTTGTTGTGACACATTGTGGTAAAGGTCATAATTTATCCCCATCGGAAGTGCATCAACGCGCACAATGCGACTGCCTATCCGGGTTTCATCCAAACTGAAATCCATATGGAGTACCCGTTCGGCCGCGCTGATGAAATGACGCATATAGTCATGTGTATGAAATGCGATAAAATCGGCTCCTAACAATCCTTTCAGTATTTCGGCACGTTCAGGCAGAATTCGGAATAACTCATAAGATGGAAACGGAATGTGATGGAAATAGCCGATATGCAACCGGGGAAGCTCTTGGCGGAGCATTTCCGGAAGTAACATCAACTGATAATCTTGTACCCAGACCCAATCATCCGGTTCCACAAGGCGGATGATTTCCCGACAAAACAAAGCGTTAACCTCTTGGTAAGATTGCCAGAAACTCTTTCTATATAATGTATAGGCAAAGAAATAGTGACATAAAGGCCACAGGGTACTGTTACTGTATCCCTCATAATAGTTCTTATATTGCTCATCGGATAAAAATATGGGATGGAGATTCATTTCCTCCAACCGGTGACAGATATCCTGTTTTTCTTCCTCTTTGTCTGTACAGATTCCGGGCCACCCCACCCAATGTTTCTCGTAATTGCCTTGTAGGGAATTTAGGCCCGTTGTCAGACCTCCTTCACTACGTGAGAAAACAAAGGTATCTTGTTCTGCGACAGCCTTCACGGGCAGTCTGTTTGATATGATATACAATTTCATTTTTATATAATTCTTTTTTTCAGTTAGATGACAAAAGTCATACCACCAACTTAAATATCTTATTATCAATATGATATATACTTGTCAATTAGTTTATACATTTTCAATATGAAAGCCTTTTTTCTAAAATGGGAAATGAAATAGCCGAAAGATAAAAGTGCAATTTTTGTAATGGCATCGATTTTGATTTATACAGAGTATAACGCTATCAACTTATAGAAAAGGTAGCGAGCAAACAATAATAAACAACTGATTAACAAACTAATAAAGATGAAACTAGTAAGAATATAGCTTTCCAATATGGAAATTTGCCTGTTAAAATGAAAAAGAAACTCCAAAAGAATAAAATGCAATACAAAAATGAAAGTATATAATTTAGAAAATATTAAATCTGCTGCCGAACTGAAACATCGGACTGAAGTAATTAGCATGAACGAACGTTCTATTATAGTGCTCGACACTTTTACCGGCATTGCCCAAAAGCTGCAAGCTGTTTCTATTTCTTTATTCCATCTCGATATCGAAAAGGTTATGAATCAATTGCAGGATTTCGAGAATGATTGTGGAAATTGGTTGGACAATCTTCTTTCCTCCGAAATGCAGAAAGCAGAAGCTGCCAAAGAAATAAAAGTACACATCGATCAAATTTCCCGTTTATGTAATGAAAATCCGAACATCATTGACGATCATGAGATTATGGCTCACGGAGCAATGATATCCTCTCTTATTCTGTCACATTATTTAGAAGAATGTACGAAAAAGAACTTCATCTTGAACTCATGTCATTTCATGCGACTAGGGCTTGATCGGAAACCGGATATAAAGTATGTGAAAAAAAATGTAGAAGAACTGATGAAAGCCTGTCCCGATGTCCCCATTCTTATTACCCAAAGCCGTTTGTGTAAAAATGCATATGATGAAGTGGATTTATTCCCACAAATAGGAAATGAGTATTATGCCACTGTTATCGGGGCTGTATTCCATGCGGATGAAATTATAACATCCTTACGTTCTGATGAAATTTGTTTCCAAGGTATGGAACATACTCGGACTCTTACATACGGTGAAGCCGAGAATTTTATTGATAGCGGCATTGCATTGCTTCATCCGGAATGTATTCCGCTGGCGCGCACCGTCGGTATGGCCATTGTATTGATAAAAACACCGGAAGATACATTACGGATATCATCAGAAAAAACAGGAACAAAAGTAAAAGCTGCTGTTTCACGCAGAGGTGTGGTCTTTGTCAAACTTCGTTCGTTAGGGGTTCTTACTTCTTATCTATTTATTGGAAAAGTATTTGATGTGTTCGAGAAATATAAGGTTCCTGTCTATTTAGCGACTTCCTCTAATGTGAGTGTTTCATTGGCTGTGAAATGTAGCAACGACACATTACGCCTGATATATCGTGAATTACATAAGTATGCGGAAATAGGAATGGAAACAGAAATGTCTGTGGTCAGCGTTATTGGCGATCTAAATTGGGAAAAGCATACAGGGTTGGAAGCCAGAATTATAGAAACGCTGAAAGAGATGCCGGTATGCATGATTTCATATGGCAGCAGCACTCACAATCTTTCAGTGCTGGTACGGGAACAAGATAGAGAAAAGGCATTAATGACACTGTGCAAAGCCTTTCTAGATATTCCATCAGAAAAATTTGATGTAATAAAACAAACTCAATTACAAGACTCTTTTGTCATGTGACCTTCTTGAATAAACAGAAGCAACAAATTTGCCCGACAGGTATTTGTTGCTTTTGTTTTTGATTAAATAAAATATTATTTTATCCTTATAGCGATTTATACTTTATTGCCAATTCTATCACCTACATTGTTATCCACACAAAAAACTGACTTATGAATTTAATAGAATTCTTTCCCTTATAAACAAAACAGACATATAGTTGATTACCAGTCCTGAATAACCTTTTAAAATAGTTGCTGTTATCCATTCTTAACTTTAACACAGAACAGGAGATAATAAAATGGATTTAAAGCAAACAAAGAACATCTCTGTTAAAATACTTTTTGTATATTTGCAACAATACGTTTTATCGTTAAAATAGTTGTAACAGAAATAATACACATAAAAGAAAAACAGAGTAAATAGAAAATGAAGCGAGTTATTAACCTGGACAATTGGAATAGAAAAGAGCATTTTAAATTCTTCTCGGCTCTCGATGACCCTTTTTGGGGAATTACCACGACTGTTGATTTCACAAGCATATATCAACAAAGTAAAAATATGGAAGTTTCTTTTTTTCTTTATTCTGTGCACTTCCTATTGAAATGTATCAATGCGACTACTGCATTCAAATTACGTATAGAAAACGGAGAAGTAGTAGAATATGATAAAATCAATATTTCGCCCACTATCGTAAGAGAGGACGGAACTTTTGGCTTTGGATTTTTTGAGTATGACACAGATCTTTCCTTATTTATTGAAAATGCAGAAAAGGAAATACATAGAGTAAAAAACAGTACCGGACTTTCTTTTTCCAAGGACACAGCAAGAGCGGATGTCATCCGTTATTCGGCTCTGCCCTGGTTTGCCTTTTCCGAGATGAAACATGCCGGTTCAATTCAAACAGGAGATTCTATACCCAAAATTTCCACAGGTAAGCTGATACAAGAAAAAAAGAAACTTTTGCTCCCTATATCCATCAGTGTCCACCATGGCTTGGTGGATGGACGAAATGTTGCCGAATTTATACAGAACGTAAAAGACGGACAAAACAATACATTATGATATGATTTGCTCCCTCTTCCTATTCTAATAATAAAACATGAAAAATAAAATAGAATTTATCGCTTTTGATGCCGATGACACTCTTTGGGAAAATGAACTTTATTTTCAAGAGTTGGAACACAAATTTTGTCATCTTCTGAGGAAATATTCACCGGCTCCTTCCGTATCAGAAGAATTGTTCAAGACAGAAATAAAAAATCTGCATATCTATGGTTATGGACTGAAAGGAATGCTGCTTTGCATGATTGAAACCATTTGCAAAGTTACTAATGGAGAAGGAGACCTCAATCTCGTAAAAGAAATCCTCCGATCAGGTCAGGAACTTCTGCAAAGGCCAATCACATTATTGGACGGTGTGCAAGAAGTCATATCAGCCTTGCACGAAAATTATAAATTAGTATTGGCCACCAAAGGTGATTTGTTCGATCAAAAAAGAAAGATTTCTGCGTCCGGACTACAAGAATACTTTTGTCACATAGAAATAATGAGCGACAAGAAAAATGCGGATTATAAAAGATTGCTTGATCATTTAGGATGTAAGGCAGAAAATTTACTGATGATAGGTAACTC
>ENA-OOQN01000532-OOQN01000532.1-human-gut-metagenome-genome-assembly--contig:-NODE-532-length-12086-cov-4.894356_pt1 | contig 12086 bp, 8 predicted proteins | sample MGYA00241092_ERZ501169 | MGnify/ENA primary metagenome ERZ501169 (study PRJEB25962, sample SAMEA2042489) | human gut metagenome | biome: human gut; feature: human-associated habitat; material: faeces... | reverse complement strand
TCAACGTATCCCTGCGCGAACGCCGGGGGCTGGTGTATAATGTAGAATCGAATCTTACCTCCTATACCGACACCGGAACGTTCTGTATCTACTTCGGCTGCGATCCGGAAGACGTCGACTCGTGTATCAGTCTGGTGCGGAAAGAGTTGAAACAACTGCGTGACCGTGCACTGACCACCGCCCAGCTTCATGCTGCCAAAAAGCAGATCATCGGGCAAATCGGAGTGGCAAGTGACAATTTTGAGAACAATGCCCTCGACATGGGCAAATGCTTTCTTCACTACGGCAAATACGACAGCCGGGAAGAAGTGTACCGCCGCATCGAAGAACTTACCGCTTCCCAACTGCTGGAGATTGCCAATGAAGTACTGACAGAAGAATACCTGTCCCAATTGATCTATCAGTAATTTTTTCGACTGAATAGTTACGAATATCCATCGGATAAGCATACATTTCCTCTCCATAGTACAAATAGACAAGAAATCCCGTTTCTGCAATATTTGTCAATTTGCTACATTTACCCTTAGCGAAAAGAAAAATATTGCCTTTATCATACTCCTTCAAAAGTATGTTTTATAGCAATAAGACAGGATTTTTTACGATTTGACAAAGGCTTAGTTTGACTATTCGCTACTTTTAACAAAAAATCAACACGCCATGGAAAGAATCTTTTTCACTATGGAGACATTCTCCGGCGTCAGCAGCCTGATACTGGCTCTTTTCCTTCACTTCTCGGAAGTGCCGAAAGGAGAAATGTGCAGGCGCAACAAACACAGCCGGATTTATGTGGAAGCCGCCTACATTCTGGTTGGCCTCGCATCACTGGGCATCGCATTCTCCACGGAAAGTTATCATGAAACCTTGAAAGCTTTCTTTATCCAAAGCCTGGCACCCATACAAACCCTGTTATTCCTCTGGTCTATCACCTATCCTATATATATAGGACACAAACTGGAAGGATTCATGCGGCGGCAGTTGATCTATACATTTCTGCTGGCGGCCGCAAATCTGATATACTATTTCGGCCTGGACGGACAGACGGGTACTCTTCTCTACTATGTCCTCATGGCCTGCTATGCCCTCCTGCTGATCCTCTATATACGCGTCTATCTCCGTATTGCCAGACGCTGGACACAGGTACATCCCGAGCGTGCGCCTTATCTGCAAAAGCGCATCCATCCTCTGTGTATCGGCCTGTGCATCATGTTCGGACTGTCTGTTGTTGTAAACATTTACCCATACTTCATCAGCCAGCTGATATTCACAGGAATTTACACAATTTTCTACATAGTTTTTGCCCTGCAGTTCCATAACTATGGCATATACATCGCCAATTATCCCCTGATCGAAGAAAATGAAACACCGGATCAGACTCCGGCCTCACCAACCATAACGCTAACCATAGATAACACAACGGTCATGAAAAAAACCAACGAATTGAACTACGAGAAAATAGAAGAGAAAATTAAAGAATGGACTTCCGGAAAAGGTTATCTCCATTCCGGACTTACCATTCAGGAAATGAGTAAGGAAATAGGTATCAACCGCACATACCTCTCTAATTTCATCAATGATACCTATCAGGCAAACTTCAACGGGTGGGTTAACGGCTTAAGAATCGAAGAAGCCAAAGAGCGGACGATCAACAATCCGGACATAAGCCTGGCCGAAGTCGCTGAACAAGTGGGGTTCGCCGATCTTGCCCACTTCAGCAAACAGTTCAAAGCAAAGGAGGGACAACCCCCTTCTACATGGCGGAAGGAAATCCGGAAGGCCGTTGTATGAATTTCCATCCCCTGTTAACCGGTAAATAAAGGGGGCAAAATGATCAATACCTGATTTTACCCCCTAAGATGTCAGATACTATCCCCTCGTTCTCAGAACTTTGTCGTAATATTGCAGTATGATGATTCACCAAGATCATCTGCATTAATTATTTAAAAATGAAAATTATGAGAACTGAGAGTTTTACCCGCGACCTGATAAATGTACAAAACGACCTGCTGCGCTTTGCCTATAAGTTAACAGCCAACCACGAAGATGCCAACGACCTTCTTCAGGAAACTTCCCTGAAAGCGCTGGACAACGAAGAAAAATATGCAGCAGAAACCAATTTCAAAGGATGGATGTACACCATCATGCGCAACCTTTTTATCAACAATTACCGCAAGGCTGTACGCGACCAGACCTACGTGGACCAGACCGACAACCTGTTCTATCTGAATCAAAGCATCGATCTGGCTGACGAAAGCACTGAAAGCAGCCATGATCTGAAAGAAATCCGTCGGGTAGTGAACGCTCTGCCCAAGGAATACCGCATCCCGTTCGCCATGTATGTTTCCGGATTCAAGTACCGCGAGATTGCTGAAAAACTGGGTCTCCCTCTGGGAACCGTCAAAAGCCGCATTTACTTTACCCGTCAGAAACTCCAGCAGGAACTGAAAGATTTCCGCTGATCCTGCCGTCCTGTTCCGGACTCTCTGCTAACGGTAACTCTTGTTTCACCCCATAAACCGTGCTCATCCCGAGCATGTCTTCCAGTCTTCCCGCCCCGTATGTCTCACCGAGACCTGCCAGGCGGGAAGACTTTTTCTTTTCATTCCCCAGATGTTCCCTTTTCAATCTTCCGGAAACGTGCGGTCAACCCGACTGAAACGTGCAGTCGTTGAAGCCGAATCGTGCGGTCGTTGCGGCCCAATCGTTATACTCGATGAAGGCTAATCGTCCAGTCGATTTTTCCGGTCAGTCCAGAAAGCACTTTTACATCATTCAAACCATTTATTTCAATCAAAAAAAGCCCTTCGGGATTTTAAAAAAACGCTTCGACGTTTTACAACATTGAATTCGGGCTTTTAAGGTGAATGACGAAACGTTTTTTAAAGAAAAACACATCCCGCTGAAACGGGGAGGGTAGAATGAAGAGCAGATGACATTTTTAAAAGAAAACGCAAAGAATTGTGTTAAATCATTGTTGTTTTGTCGATTTGTACGTGTAATTACACGTTTTGACAAGGAAAAAGAAGTGTTTCGGCCTAAATTTGCCATCGTTAACGAAAGAAAAACATCGTGTAGAAAACTTGAATAACCTATATAAAACTCGAACAACCTATAAAAAAACAAAAAGAAGAAAGGAGCTTGAAGAACCAAAGAACAAACCTTAAAACAAACTTGAAACTTGAATTTACAAAGATAAAAAACTTATAGTATTAATATTATTCTACTTGATTTTTTTAACTTATTAAAACTTGAATCTATGAGAAAATGGACTTATCTCGTAGCTGCTCTGCTGATGGGTGGAGTGTCTACATCGTTGACCAGCTGTATCGACAATGACGAACCGGCGGGTATCACTGATCTTCGTGGCGCAAAAGCGGAATTATTGCGTGCAAAGGCTGCCGTAGAACAAGCTAAGGTTGCTTGGGAAGAAGCTAATGCTGCATACAGACAAGCTCAAGCAGATATAAAAGCTGAAGAAGCTAAACAAGAAGCTCTCAGAACAGCTTTATTAGAGGCACAAACTGCAGCTGAAAAAGCTAGTATTGAACAAGAAGCTGCGATTAGTGCAGCAACAGCAGAGGCTGCACTGAAAGCAGCTCAAGAAAAGGCTTTACAGGCAAATCTTTCATATCAAAAGACCTTATTAGAAGTTAATCTCGCACTGGCTACATTAAAAGATGATTACTATTCTGAACAATTAGCAAAACTATTAACTGAAGAGGAATATAAATACACTATCCCTGCATTCAGCTATGAAAAAAAAACAGAACAGATTACAGGTGTAAATGGAGAAAGTATTACAATTACATATTATGTTATAACTGAAGACAAGGAAAATTCAAAAGAGCAAACAGCAAAAGGTCTCCAGCAATTATCTAAAGCATTAGCTAATGCACAATACAAACTAGCACAATTAACACAAGAATTAGCAAAAACAAAATTCGGTTTAAAACCAGATGATTTACAGAAGCAATATACTGCACTTAAATCTTATTGGGAAGGTTGGAAAATAGGAAAACAAGAAGCACTAGAAGAGTTAAAGAAGATTCAAGGAGTTGACGTATCTACATGGGAAGCAGAATATGATGCATTAGCTGAAAAACTTGATGCAGAAAAAGCTGCAAAGGATGCTATTGAGATGAAATTAGCACAGGATAAAGAGCCTTTATATGCACAAAAAAAAGAACTTCAAAGTCAATATAATGAAGTATCCGAGCTAAAAATGGCGATTCCTAACGGATTAGAGACTACAGCCATTAAAGAACTTCAAATCTTAGCACAAACTCTAATGATTAGTGGAGAAACTGAACTGGCAAGTCAAATCTATGATGTTATCAAAAATCAAGCTGTTGAAGATGAAAAGGGAGAATTTACAATAAATGGCAATGCTCTTTCATTTAAATTATCAGCTGAAGATAAAAATACATTATTAACATTTCAATATACTCCTGGCTTAATATTTGAAAATGAAAGCCTTGGATTACGTGATTATTTCAATTCACTTATTGTATCTGAAGAGAATAAATCAGAAGCAGTAAGAAAACAACAAGTTTTAGCTGTTAATTTAACTGATGTCACAGCTGAATATAAAACCGCTGCAGACACATGGAGTAAAGCCAAAGAAGCTTTCTTGAAAGTTGCCGATTCTTATAAGTTTAATTATGGAGATAAAGTAGAAACACGTAGATACGAAAATGATGCTCTCTCTACAATTAAAGCACAATGGGAAGTTTACTGTAATATCAACGAACCAACAGAAAAAGAAACAAGTGATATGCAAGTATTACTTGCTGACTATTTAGCAAAAAGATATGAATTAGACGCTTTTGATATTACTTATAATTACATGGTTGATGGTGTAGCTAAAACTATATCCATGAAAGATGCTCTAAAAGATGCAACATTAAAAGCCGATGCCTTTACAGAATTTAAAGTAAATCCACAATTTGGTGATGATTTATTGACGAACAGAAATGGCAAAGGTTTATATGGTGCTTTATATGTTGCAAGCCAAAAATTATTTGGCGAAGTTCCTTATGAATATGACAAGACAACTTCTCAATGGAAAAAATGTGTACGAGTAACAAGACAAGTTCTGGTTACATATGACGAATGGAAGGTTGAATTTAACAGAGATCCTGAAGAATGGTATGTAAATGCTTATGAAAATAATGTGCAGAGCCCATTATATGCTTCAGCCTCAAGATATAGTCTTGGAGATGGAATTGCTAATGATTACTTCGCTGCGACTTGGTTAAAAGAAGAAATAGACAACATTATAGCAGAACAACCATTATATAAGACACTTGCAGACGCTGTCGAGAAACTATATGATGACAACAAGACTGTAATTGATAAATATAATGCAGATGTATATGCAATAGAAAATCAAATGACAGATCTTGAAAATGCGGCCGAAACTGAAACTGCAAAATATGAAGCAACCATTGAAGAATATCAAAGTTTAATGGATATCATGGCCATGTATACTGTTAATAAACCAGGTACCACCACTGAATCATATGATTTTGAAAAAGCTATCACAGATATCAAAAATAAAATCATTGATATCGAAGGTGGTGTAAAAGAAGCTGATAATCCTACGTATACTAAAGGTGAACTAGCAAAAGCTGATGCAGAAATTCAGGTTTGTCAAAATTACCTAGATGCATTAACAGAAGGAACTTATCCTACTATAAAAGATGCAACTGTAGCTTCATTGGAAATTCAAATAGATGCCCAGAATCTCCTTATTGAAGCATTACAAGCACAATTTAATGCAGCAGATAAGAAGAGACAACAATTACTTGATGCAATCACTAATGGTACAACTATTGAATCTGGAGCATCATCTGCTGAATAATAATGAATGTTTAAACTTAGAAGTATGATTAAAAAACTATGCATATTACTTCTGTCTGTAGCATCTGTTGCGCCGATCACGGCGCAACAGTACAGCAGCAGTGATGCGTCGTTTACTCCTAAGAAAGGCCAGTGGCAGGTGTCAGCCGTGATTGGCAACAACCAAATGTTCAATCAGGACATGAGTTACCTGCTGCCGACTTACTGGGATGCACAGAAGGGATTCACTCAGAATACGGGACTGGGAAATGTAACGACCAACCCGAACATGTCTGAGGATCCGGGCATGTATCTCAACTTGGGAGATCTTAACAGTAATAGTCTGGTTAACCTGATTGGTATCCAGGGAAAATACTTCCTTACAGACCGTTGGGACGTTAACTTGATGTTCAGCATGAATATCAATGCAACTCCTTCGAAAAACTATGTAGAAGGTGACTATACGGTGGAAGAAATGCCGATCATGGGTACTAAATACACCGAAGGACGTATCAGTAATGCCTGGAATGTGGCAGTCGGTTCAAACTATTACTTCAACACCAAGAACGAACGCATCAACCTCTATGTAGGAGGTTTACTGGGATGGCAAATGGGACGTATCGAAACAACAACTCCGTATACGGGTGAAACGACCTATAGCGAAGATGCTCTATTTATCTCATGGAGTGATGATCCTAACTATGAGTCAGAATACAATGTATACGGCCCCAATCATAATCCGGATCTGACCGGCGAATCAGTTCAGCTCTACACCCCCAATTCCCGCGCCGGACAAATATTCGGCTTGAAGGTAGCTGGTGTAGCAGGTATTGAATACAGTCTGTCACCGGGGCTGATCCTCGGCTTCGAAGTACAGCCGGTAGCTTATCGCTACGACCATATCCAGATCTGCCCGAAAGGTCAGGCAGCGTACAAAGTTGGTCATCACAACATCAACTTCTTCGCTACGCCGAACCTGAAGATCGGATTCCGCTTCTAACATTGAGAGAAGTCCAAATATCACGATCCACTAGTAAAGAATACCCCGTCTGTCCGTCACAGGAGACGGGGTATCTTTTCATAAATGAACTTATAAAACTGAACAACCATGAAATGGAATAACAAACTCTATGCATCGCTGTTCCTTGCAGGAATGATGGCTGCATGCTCCAGCACTCCGAAAGACGCATACACACTGGAAGGAAAAGTCACGAATCCCAAACTGGAAGGAAGAACTGTTTATATCATCGATGCAGAGAAAGGAGAAACTCGATATGACAGTGCCCGGGTGACCAACGGAATCTTTCAGTTTACCGGAAAACAGGATGATGCAGTAGTGAGAGAATTACTGGTTCAGGAAAATGACAGCGACATGTTTCCCGTAACGTTACCTTTCGTCCTGGAAAATGGCCTGATTAAAGTGGAACTGGGAGAGCGGGTATACGTAACCAATACGGATCTGAACGAGGAAATGATGAACTTCCTGATGGAAAAAGACAAATTCCTGGATCAGGATTTCGGAAAGGATGCCACAGCAGAAAGCATACGGACAAAGTTTGCCGAGTTCATCGCACAACAGGTCATGAAGCACGGAAACTCCGTAGTGGGGAAATACATCTTCAGTGTATACAAAGGCAAACTGACCGAAGAACAACAGGCTGAGTGCAGCAAGCTGGTGAAATAAGTCACTGCAAATTTGGGGAAACGCCCTGTCGGAAGAACAAAATAAATTCACTATCTTTGCGCCATTGAACGGATTATCATAAAACTACATACACGCATGAAAATTGAAGATAAACTGACGGCGTCCGTAATCAACGGCGTGAAAGAGTTGTACGGGCAGGAAGTTCCCGCCAAGATGGTACAGCTGCAAAAGACTAAAAAGGAATTTGAAGGCCACCTGACTCTCGTGGTTTTCCCGTTCCTGAAGATGTCGAAGAAGGGTCCTGAACAGACAGCACAGGAAATCGGTGAATACCTGAAACAGCATGAACCGGCCATTGCCAGCTATAACGTCATCAAGGGATTCCTGAACCTGACTATTGCTTCCGACGTGTGGGTGGAACTGCTGAACCGTATCCATGCCGATGCAGAATGGGGCATCCGCAAAGCCGATGAGAATGCGCCGCTGGTCATGATTGAATATTCTTCACCGAATACCAACAAACCGTTGCATCTGGGACACGTGCGCAACAACCTGCTGGGTAACGCACTGGCAAACATCATGGCGGCAAACGGCAACAAGGTAGTGAAGACCAACATCGTAAACGACCGTGGTATTCACATCTGCAAGTCCATGCTGGCCTGGCTGAAATACGGTAACGGTGAAACTCCGGAGTCATCAGGCAAGAAAGGTGATCACCTGATCGGAGACTATTACGTAGCTTTCGACAAACATTACAAGGCAGAAGTCAAGGAACTGATGGCTAAGTTCCAGGCAGAAGGAATGAACGAAGAAGAAGCAAAGGCCAAGGCTGAAGCTGAATCTCCGCTGATGCTGGAAGCCCGGGAAATGCTCCGCAAATGGGAAGCCAACGATCCGGAAGTACGCAGTCTGTGGAAAATGATGAACGACTGGGTATATGCCGGATTTGACGAGACCTACAAAATGATGGGTGTCAGCTTCGACAAGATATACTACGAATCACAAACTTATCTGGAAGGTAAGGAAAAGGTAATGGAAGGCCTCGAAAAAGGTTTCTTCTTCCGCAAAGAGGATGGTTCCGTATGGGCTGACCTGACCGCTGAAGGTCTGGATCACAAGTTGCTGCTCCGTGCTGACGGTACTTCCGTATACATGACTCAGGATATCGGTACAGCCAAGCTTCGTTTCCAGGATTATCCGATCAACAAGATGATTTACGTAGTAGGTAACGAACAGAACTATCACTTCCAGGTTCTGTCTATCCTGCTCGACAAACTGGGATTCGAATGGGGTAAAGATCTGGTTCATTTCTCTTACGGAATGGTGGAACTGCCGGAAGGTAAGATGAAGAGCCGTGAAGGTACCGTGGTAGATGCTGACGACCTGATGGAAGCAATGATCGAAACGGCCAAAGAAACCAGCAACGAACTGGGTAAACTGGATGGCCTGACCAAGGAAGAGGCTGATGACATTGCACGTATCGTAGGTCTGGGTGCTCTGAAATATTTCATCCTGAAAGTAGATGCCCGCAAGAATATGACCTTCAACCCGAAAGAATCCATCGACTTCAATGGTAATACGGGTCCTTTCATTCAATATACTTATGCACGTATCCAGTCTATTCTTCGCAAGGCTGCAGAAGCTGGAATTACAGTACCTGCCGTTATCCCGGCCGGCATCGAGCTGAGCACGAAGGAAGAAGGACTGATCCAGATGCTGGCAGACTTCGGCAATGTAGTGAAACAAGCTGGTACGGACTACAACCCGTCAATCCTGGCTAACTATGCATACGATCTGGTGAAGGAATACAATCAGTTCTATCACGACTTCAGCATCCTGCGCGAAGAGAACGAAGCTCTCAAGGTGTTCCGTCTGGCACTGAGTCAGAACGTGGGCAAGGTTGTGAAGCTGGCTATGGGCTTGCTGGGTATTGAAGTTCCGGAAAGAATGTAATGCCGAAGCAAAAGTTTTACGTGGTCTGGAAAGGGGTCACGCCAGGTATCTACACTTCATGGACGGAATGTCAATTGCAAATCAAGAATTATAAAGGGGCCCTTTATAAATCATTTGACACCCGTGAGGAAGCAGAACAGGCGCTGGCCTCAGCCGCTCACCAGAATGTGGGAGCCGTGAAAACGGCCGTAGCACTGCCGGAAGGATTCGATCTGAACTGCCTGGCCGTAGATGCAGCATGCAGCGGAAACCCGGGACCGATGGAATATCGGGGAGTATATCTCCTGACGGGTGAAGAGATCTTTCACTTCGGACCTGTGTATGGAACCAATAATATCGGTGAATTCCTGGCCATTGTACACGGACTGGCATTGCTCAAACAGAAGAACCTGAACATGCCTATTTATTCGGACAGCCGCAATGCGCTGAACTGGGTAAAACAGAAAAAATGCAAAACGAAGCTGGAACGGAATGATCGTACAGAGGAACTTTTCAGGCTGATTGAACGGGCTGAGAAGTGGCTGCACGAAAAGTGGTGCGCGCAGTGCGCTGTTCAACTATCTGCTGGCCCGCAAAACCGGCGGTAAGCTGATTCTGCGTATCGAGGATACCGACCGTGAGCGTTCTACCCCGGAATCCGAGGAAAATATCAAGGCTGCTTTGAAGTGGCTGGGTATGGACTGGGATGAGGGCGTTGATGTTGGCGGCCCGAACGGACCGTATCATCAGATGGAACGTCTTGATATCTACAAAAAATATACTGACAAGCTGTTGGCTGAAGGCAAGGCTTACTATTGCTACTGCACCGATGAGGAGCTGGAGAAAGAACGCCAGAGCCTGATCAAAGAAGGCAAAATGCCGCGTTATATGGGCAAATGCCGTCATCTGACCGAAGAGCAGATTGCTCAGTTCAAAGCTGAAGGCCGCAAACCGACCGTTCGCTTCCGTGTTCCTGCCGACAAGCAGATTCTCGTTCGCGACATGGTTCGTGGCGATGTAGTTTTTGATTCCAATAATATCGGTGATTTCGTTATTGTTAAATCCGACGGTATTCCGACCTATAACTATGCTGTAGTTATCGATGATGCGCTGATGCACATTACTCATGTAATCCGCGCTGAAGAGCATCTGTCCAACACTCCGCGTCAATGCCTCGTTTATGATGCATTGGGCTTCAAACAACCGACCTTCGGTCACATTTCCCTGATTCTGGGCAAGGACCACACCAAAATGAGCAAGCGTCACGGCGCTACTAGTGTTGACCAATATCGTCAGCTGGGTTACCTGCCGGAAGCTATCAACAACTTCCTGGCACTTTTGGGTTGGGCTCCGAACAGTGAGCAGGAAATCTTCAGCATGGACGAGCTGATTCACGAATTCAGCATGGACCGTGTTGCCAAGAACCCTGCTGTTTTCGATATCGACAAGCTGAACTGGATTAACCAGCACTATATGCGTCAGCTGGATGCGGAAGCATTCTTTGAAGCTGCTAAACCGCACATGATTGCTGCAGGCTACATGACCGGCGAAGAAGAAGGCGAGAAGCTGGCTTGGCTGAAACGCGTTGTAGCAACCGCACAGGAGCACATTTCATATGCTGCCCAAATTCCTGAATGCGTAGAAATGTACTTCAATGATGAATTCGATTTTGAAAACGAGGAAGCAGAAGCAGTCCTGAAGGCTGAAACTGTGCCGACAGTTATCAATATGCTGCTGGAAGAGCTGCCGAAGGTAGAAAAACTGGACAATGATGCAGTTAAAGCTCTGTTCAAGCAGATTCAGAAAGCAACTAAGCTGAAGGGCAAGGATGTATTCATGCCGATTCGTGTCGCTCTGACCGGTAATCAGCATGGTCCTGAGCTGGCAGCAATGGTTCCGCTGCTGGGCGTTGAGCGTACTGCAAAACGTATTAAATCCAGCTTGGCAAAAACAGGCGTAAATCTTTGATTGATGACTGACGATAAGGCCTCATCTGCTTCGTAACGGCGTTGCTCGCATCCCAGGCCTTCTTGTCGCTCAGAGAATTTTTGCAAAGGAATAGTTATTATGAGCATTAAAGTATATAACACCTTAACCAAACAAAAAGAAGAATTCGTACCTATTCATCCGGGCAAAGCCAACATCTATGTTTGCGGTGTTACTCCGTACAACCATCCGCATGTTGGTAATGCGCGTCCGTTCGTAACCTGGGACGTTATCCGCCGCTTTCTGGAGCATGAAGGCTATGACGTAACCCATGTACAGAACTTTACCGATGTTGATGACAAGATTATCAACACTGCCAATAAAGAGGGCGTACAATGGTATGATATCTGCAACCGCTATATTGACTCCTACTTTGAAGTAATGGATAAACTCAATGTGCGCCGTGCGCATGTTTATCCGCGTGTATCCGAGCATATCGATGATATCATCAAAACCGTTCAATGCCTGATTGACAATGGCTATGGCTATGTTGTTGACGGCGATGTTTTCTACAGTGTAGAAAAATTTAAATACTATGGACAGCTTTCCGGCCGTAATATTGAGGATATGATGGCTGGTGCACGTGTAGACGTTGATGACCGCAAGCATAATCCGATGGATTTTGCGCTGTGGAAATCCGCTAAACCGGGCGAGCCTGCTTGGGAGAGCCCTTGGGGTCCCGGTC
>ENA-OOQN01000517-OOQN01000517.1-human-gut-metagenome-genome-assembly--contig:-NODE-517-length-12233-cov-2.531122_pt1 | contig 12233 bp, 11 predicted proteins | sample MGYA00241092_ERZ501169 | MGnify/ENA primary metagenome ERZ501169 (study PRJEB25962, sample SAMEA2042489) | human gut metagenome | biome: human gut; feature: human-associated habitat; material: faeces... | reverse complement strand
GATCTTGACCGCCTGTTCTGAATTATTAATCATACATATTAAAAAAAAGAGAAAAGACATGAAACCTATTCACAAAAAACGAAGCCTGTACGGAGGAACCGTCCTGCTGCTGATCCTGCTGGTGGGCTGGATATGGAACAGCTGGTTCAGTACCACCCGTATCGCTTTCATCAATTATCAGGTAATCAATCTGGGAGAAATCTCAAAAGCCAACGACAATTCATTCATCCGGATCAACGAACTGAATACGGAAAATCTGGATCGCCTGGATGATTATGACATGATCTTCATTAATGCCATGGGCCTTCGCATCACAGAGGAACAACGGGAACAGATCCGGCTGGCAGCCGACAAAGGATTACCCGTCCTCTCGACTGCCATCACTAATCCGGCCAACAATATCTGTTCTCTGGATTCCCTGACGGCAGATACCCTGAAACAATACCTGAACAATGGCGGACGACGCAATTACCGGAGTCTGCTGAATTATGTGCGTAAGTATATCGACCGCAAACAAATTTCTGTCAAACAACCGGAGCCTGTTGTAGCTGCGGCCAATGACATGATCTATCACTGCGATCCCCGCCATCCGGAACAGGAGGATCTGGGATTCAACACCGTAGAATCATACAATCGCTTTCTAAAGGAAAACGGACTCTGGAAGGAGAAAGCTCCGCGTATCGTTGTTACCGGACAGATGGGAGATCCGGCTGACCTGATCCGACGATTGGAAGAAACAGGCAACATGGTTTATCCGGTCCGTTCCATGACGAAATTCGTACGTCAGCATATTGATTCCATACAACCCTCAGCCGTCATCAATATGGCTCACGGACGAATGGGTGATTACATCGTTGACTACCTGTCCCGACAGAACATTCCGCTGTTTGCACCGCTCAATGTCAACCGGCTCGTAGAAGAGTGGGAGAACGACAAAATGGGAATGAGTGGCGGATTTCTCTCGCAAAGTGTCGTAACCCCGGAAATTGACGGAGCCATCCGTCCTTTTGCCCTTTTCGGTCATTATCAGGACAGTGAAGGACTCCAACACGTCTACGCCATTCCCGAAAGACTGGAAACCTTTGTGGAAACAGTCAACCGGTACATCCGCCTGCAAGAAAAGCCCAATGCCGAAAAGCGGATAGCCATTTATTACTACAAAGGCCCCGGACAACATGCCCTTACCGCTGCGGGGATGGAAGTGGTACCTTCACTCTACAACCTGCTGGTACGCATGAAACAGGAAGGATATAAAGTAGACAATCTTCCATCCAGCAGTCAGGAACTGGAGCGCATGATCCAGTCACAGGGAGCAGTATTCAATCTGTACGCAGAAGGTGCTTTCGACCGCTTCATGGAAACCGGAAATCCGGAACTGATCACCCGGGAACAATATGAAAGCTGGGTAAAACAATCTATCCGTCCCGAGCAATATGCTGAAGTGGTTGCCGCTAACGGAGAGTTTCCCGGTAACTACATGACAACCGCTGACGGACGGCTGGGAGTCGCCCGCCTGCAGTTCGGTAATGTTGTACTGCTGCCGCAAAACGCAGCCGGTTCCGGTAAAAATGCGTTCCAGATTGTTCACGGAACGAATGCTGCTCCTCCACACACTTACATTGCCTCTTACCTCTGGACACAATATGGTTTTAAGGCCGATGCCCTGATTCATTTCGGCACACACGGCAGCCTGGAATTTACTCCTCACAAGCAAGTAGCATTATCCGGCAAAGACTGGCCAGACCGTCTGGTCGGTACTCTCCCCCATTTTTATATCTATTCCATCGGGAACGTGGGAGAAGGGATCATTGCGAAACGCCGGGCTTATGCCGGACTGCAATCGTATCTGACACCGCCGTTCCTGGAAAGCAATGTACGCGGCATCTACCGCGAACTGAACGAAGCCATCCGCAATTACAACAATTTGCAGGGAGAAGAAAATCCTTCGGCCTCTGCTTTAGACAAAGCCTCTCTTCAGGTGAAAGCCCTGACCGTCCGACTGGGTATTCACCGCGATCTGGAAATGGACAGTACCCTGAGCCAGCCCTATACGGCTGACGAAGTGGCCCGCATCGAAAGCTTTGCAGAAGAACTGGCCAGTGAGAAAATTACCGGACAACTTTATACCATGGGCGTACCTTATGAGAAAGCACGCATAGAATCAAGTGTCTATGCCATGACTACTGATCCATTGGCTTACAGCCTGCTGGCTCTCGACAAACTTCGCGGGAAGGCACCGAAAGACATCGAAAAGCACCGTTCCTTGTTTACGGAACGTTACCTGAATCCGGCCCGTGAACAAGTGGGCCGTCTGCTGGCTGATCCTTCTTCCGGTACCGGAGAACTGGTATGCCGCCTGGCAGGAATCTCACGGGATGAACTGCATCAAGCTCATGCAATCGCCGGATCACACACCGATCCGGACCAACTGATGGCAATGATGCGGCAGGCTGCCGAACAACCTCAGGCAGGTTCCGGCAAAGGCATGAAGGAACACATGAAAAAGATGATGAACAGAAAAGCATACAGCAAGGAAGAAAAACATCAGGCTATGGCCATACTGGAGATAGAAAGAGCCATACGGAACGTAGAGAACTACCGTAAAGCTTTATTGGAAAGCCCCGGAAAAGAACTGTCCAGCCTGATGAATGCCCTGAACGGAGGGTATACCCTTCCTTCAGCCGGAGGAGATCCGATAGCGAATCCGAACACACTCCCTACCGGAAAAAATCTGTATGCCATCAATGCTGAAGCAACTCCCTCGGAAGCTGCCTGGGAAAAAGGAATCCGTCTGGCCAACCGTACAATTGAACTGTACAGACAAAGACATCACGACTCCATCCCGCGTAAAGTAAGTTATACCTTGTGGAGCGGAAAATTCATAGAAACAGAAGGTGCCACGATTGCGCAGGTGCTCTACATGCTGGGAGTGGAACCTGTCCGGGATGCATTCGGACGCGTCAGTGATCTTCGCCTGATTCCTTCCCGCGAACTGGGACGACCGCGTATTGATGTTGTGGTACAGACCAGCGGACAGTTGCGGGATCTGGCTGCATCACGTCTGTTCCTGATCAGCCGTGCCGTAGAAATGGCTGCTGCAGCCAAAGATGATGCTTTCGAGAATCAGGTGACAGCCGGAAGTATCGAAACCGAACGTCTGCTTATCGAAAAAGGAATCTCTCCGAAAGATGCCCGTGAAATGTCAACCTACCGGATATTCGGAGGCATGAACGGAAATTATGGAACCGGCATAACAGGTATGGTAGAAGCAGGTGACCGGTGGGATAATGAGAAGGAACTGGCAGATACCTATCTGAACAACATGGGAGCCTATTATGGAAGTGAAAAAGACTGGGAAACCTTCCGGCAATTCGCCTTCGAAGCGGCATTGAGCCGTACAGATGCCGTCGTCCAGCCCCGACAAAGCAATACCTGGGGAGCCTTGAGTCTGGATCACGTTTACGAATTCATGGGAGGCATGAACCTGGCAGTCCGGAAAGTTACCGGAAAAGATCCGGATGCTTACCTGAGTGACTATCGCAACCGCAACAATGTGCGTATGCAGGAAGTGAAAGAAGCAATCGGTGTAGAAAGCCGTACCACAATCTTCAATCCGAACTATATCCGTGAGAAAATGAAAGGAGAAAGCAGTTCGGCCGGAACTTTTGCCGAGATCATCCGGAATACCTACGGATGGAACGTCATGAAGCCCAAGGCTGTCGATCCGCAAATGTGGAACGAAATCTATGAGGTCTATGTCAAGGACAAGTATCAGCTGAATCTCAAGGAGTATTTCAGCCGGCAGAATCCGGCGGCCCTGCAGGAGATTACGGCTGTCATGATGGAAACAGCCCGCAAGGGAATGTGGAAAGCCAGTGAACAGCAACTGAAAGACATCGCTGCCTTGCATACGGAACTGGTGAATAGTTATGCTCCGGCCTGTTCGCAGTTTGTTTGCGACAATGCCAGACTGCGTGACTTCATTGCTTCCCGAACTGAAGCCCGGGCAGCTGCCCAATATCAGGAAAGGATCAGTCAGGTGCGGGAATCCATCGCTGGAAATACCCAGGGAATGGTCATGAAAAAAGAAGAAATGACATCTTCCGGGGAGATGAAAACCAACCGGCTGAGCAACACGCTCGTCGCTATTCTGGTGGCCGGTGCAGCAGGTTTGCTTATCTTTATAATCCGGCGCAAACGCCATCAACCATAACTGATATCCTGACACATGCAAACACTGGTATTTGTATTGATGCTACTGGTCTGCTTCAATTTCCTGTTGAAGCAGACCTACAACAAGCGATGGGCTGTGGGAATTACTACCCTCGCCTGTGCACTCTGGACCGGATTATCCTGGCCGTATGCCATCCTGCAATCGAAAACACAAATAGCCGACTGGCTGGCTAATCCGGCTTTAATGCTTGATACTTCCGTCATACTCAGCGTGGAAATATGTATGCAGCTGGCTTTCTGCCTGCTGGCCGTTCACCTGATGACCGGAGGAACTGTTCCCAGAAGGACACTATGGATCTATCGTTTCCTGCGATGGTTTCCGGGATTTCTGATTTTCCCGGTTCTGTTCAGCGGACTGGTAGCCCTGATCTTCAGCTTCCCGGGAACTTCATTTTCCCTGCTGGCCTGGAGCATGGCAGGCGGCGTATTGCTGGGTATACCGTTATGTACAGTTCTTCTGCGCCGGCTTCTTCCGGAAAAGGAAATCCGCCTGGAACTGCTCTTTCTGATCCATGCGCTGACTGCCATTCTGGGAATCGTAGCCACCGTAAACGGAAGAACAGCCATGGACGGAACCGGAGACGTGGACTGGAAGGCTTTCCTGGGCCTCTCCGGACTGATTGTTGCCGGAGGATTTCTAGGCCTTCTGCTTTATCGGTACCGTCTGTCTAAAAGAAAAAACTTATAATGACCAACTTAAAAAACTTCAAACAATGAATTACATTTCTGATATCCTATACTGGATCTCTACCGGACTACTGGTTCCGGTCATCGTATTGCTGATTATTCTTTTCGTACGCTCTTTACTGCTTATCGGCAGTTTTTTCGGTCAGTACCTGTCAATCCGTAAAACTGATGCCCTGCTCCGGAAAGCTCTCGACGAACTGACACCCGACTGCATACAACATCTGGAGAAGCAACTTCCCGAACAGTCAAATGCACCGATCATCCGTTACATGCGCCAGATGCTGGAAACAAGAAACAGTCCGGCACATGTACAGCGTCTGCTGGCTGACTACGAAATCAAAGCCGACAAAGATCTCGCCCTATCGAAAACGCTGACCAAAATGGGACCGATGCTGGGACTGATGGGAACACTGATCCCGATGGGACCTGCCCTGGTAGGACTTTCCACCAGAGACATCTCATCCATGGCCTATAACATGCAGGTCGCTTTTGCCACAACGGTTGTCGGTCTGTTTGCAGCAGCCGTCGGTTTCATTACCCAACAGGTCAAACAGCGCTGGTATCTTCAGGATATGACCAACCTGGAATTCCTTTCCAACCTGTTCAACGAAAAGCCTGAAGCCTTATGAGAAGAAATCTGTTGCGCAAGGAAGAAGACAACGACCCGATGAGTGTGGTCAGCAACCTTTTTGATGTAGCCATGGTATTTGCCGTGGCGCTTATGGTTGCCCTGGTCAGCCGTTACAGTATGACGGAGATGTTCAGCCAGGAAGATTTTACGATGGTGAAGAACCCTGGAAAAGAAAATATGGAAATCATTACCAAGGAAGGTGAAAAGATCAACAGGTATACCCCCAGCGAAGATACTTCCTCACAGAGCGAGAAAAAAGGAAAGAAAGTAGGCATCGCCTATGAACTGGAAAACGGAGAAATCATTTACGTCCCGGAAGAATAACCTCCATACCGTTATACATACGGTCTCAAAAAAGCAGACAGGCAGAATGATCATCCGTCCGACCATCTTTTCTGCCTGTCTGCTTTTTTCCGTTACTGCCTATTTCGATTGAGAAACGAGTTTTTCCCGAATCCGTTCCAGCAGGATGATACATCCCTGCATCTTCGGATTTCCGCAACACAAATTCGCCTGTTCCAACAGACGATCCAGTGTATCCCGCAGGTTAGGAATATACGTCGCCTTATCCAGTGCCAGTTCTTCCGGCAACTGCTGGCTCTCAAACCATTTTTTCAATTCTTCGATTTCTTCTTCGGTATACGTATTTTTTTCTGTCTGCTTCATATACTTGTTATCATTGGTTATACATCAGAACGGATATCCCACTGCAAAATGGAAAGCAAAGTCCCGGCTGAATTTCGGAGAGATAATCGGGAAACGATCTTTTCCTGTATACATCGGGTTTATAGCTTTCATGCCACTGTCAAAACGGAGAATCAGGAAATCCAGGTCAAACCGGATACCTAATCCGTAAGCGACCGCCAGTTGTTTATAGAAACGGTTGAATCTGAAAAGTCCTTCCGGCTGGTTTTCCCGGTTCCGGATGTTCCATACATTACCGGCATCAATAAAGGCAGCACCGTTCAGTTTCCAGAACAAATGCGTACGGTATTCCAGATTCAGGTCCAGTTTCATATCACCGGTATGGTTCACATAGTCCAGGCTGTTGTCGCTTCCACGATATCCTCCCGGTCCCAGCGAACGGACACTCCATCCGCGGACACTGTTGGCTCCTCCCGAGAAGTACAGTTTTTCAAACGGAAGACTCTTAGAGTTTCCATAAGGATAAGCCAGTCCCAACCCAACATGGAATACCAGTGAATTACGCTCGTCAATCATGAAATTCTTCGCATAGTCAAAATCGGCTTTCACATACTGGGCAAAGTTTATATTCGCCATCTGAAAGGCTTCGCCGTTCTGAGGATGGCCATGCATCATCTTGGAAAAAACATACAGCAGGTTACCTGCCTCCTCGATATTGAAACGTATGGAATACGAATTTCGCCGGGAAGTTTTGAGTGCAGCAGCTCCGGCACTGTTGTAGGTATAGGTATAGCCCATACGTACAATCATCAGATCCTCGTAACTATATCGCAACAAAGGATTGATTTCATCCATCACGTCCAGATATTCCTTAAAGGTTTCCGAACGATACGGCATATAAATATAGTTCACATCAAGCACATCGAAACGATGGTTTGCTTTCTGTCGCCTGGTCCAGCGGTAACTCCATCCTGCCGATGCTACGGTACGTTCAAATTCCGGACGCACCTGCCAGTTGAACTTTGCAGTCACTTCCGAGGTCGCACGGATACGCCGTTTAAAGTCAGACGACAGAAACGGAAACATAAATTCAGGGAAGCTGAGGCCTGTCTCCACAGCATACTCCATGTAATTATTGTTGGCATATCCTTCCAGACCAGTAATAGCTTCGTAGGCTCCACGCACTTTGGCTGTAAAGGTTTCCGATCCCCGGAACAGATTCCGATGGGTATAAGCCACTGAAGCGGCCGCTCCCAAATCACCTGCCGAGTTTGTCCCTTCAATTTCAAAAGCCAGTGACTTGTTCTTGTTTCTGGACAAGGTGATGAAAGCATCCAGATAAGCCGAGTCTTCCCGCACTTCTTCCCGGAAGCGGATATTCGAATATTTCAGAATATTCAGCCGTCCCAGCGCCGAATAGGTGTTTTGTACATCCCGGCTCCGATACTGCCGTCCGGGCCGAAGAAAAGTATTGTCAGCAAGAACGGAAGGACGCAGGAAAGGCTTCTTGTTGAAATAAAGATTCAGTCCCTTGTATGTAAGAGAATCATAATCCTGCGGAAGTATGCTTGCCGGATCCGACTCTTCCACATCAATCAGATAATTAACCTCCCGGACCACATACTGCCGGTGAGGTGTCGGTTCATCTTCTTTCTTCCGCTGATAAGGCATCAGCTGCATGGTCAGATCCACCTTCCGGGTGTTGAGCATCGTATCGGCCTGATAAGTAATGAAATCCTTGTTGAACCGGTAATATCCATGATCCTGCAGATAACGGGTTATACGCTGACGTTCGGCATCCAGCTGGTTAACGTCAAAACGCATCCCCGGATGAAGAAGCGTATGCGCAGAATCAGCCAGCATGTAATCATCTATTTTGTAATCATTGATGTCATAGGCAATGTGCTCCACGATATAAGGCCCACCCGTAAAGATACGATACCGTGCTTTCAGCCTGTCATTCTTCTTATGTTCAGAAAGTTCCACACGGGCTCCCATATATCCCATGTTCTGCACGGCCTGTTCAATCTGCTGGCGGGTTTCTTCGGCCAGTTCCGGATCATAAATCCGGGGAGCCTCCCCGATCTTGCGCAGAAAACGGTTCATCCACTTGGTTGAATCGCGCCCTGATGCACTGTAAATAGCTAAAGGGAGTTTGAAAAGACTGAACCACTTGGCATTCGGTGTCTGCCGCACGTATGCATTCATTTGCGAAGGTTTGACTTCCCTGTTGTCGGATTCTATCTTCACGTCATCCAACAAATAATGCCCTTCGGGAATAAACTTACTCACCGAACAGCCACTGAACAACAGTGCCGAAAGGAACAAACCGGTAAAACAACATTTTATTTTCCTCATATAAACAGCAGACCTACGCAAATATCTTTGCAAATATAGGCATAAATTGAAAATATCTTTTTAGCTTTGTCAGATAATAAATGTTATTTTTAACGGAACAGACATCATGCTGAGTAAAAACAAGATCAAATACATCCGTTCTCTGGAATTGAAAAAATACCGGAAAGAAGAGCAAGTATTCATTGCCGAAGGACATAAACTGGTAGGAGATTTGCTGGGACATTTCCCTTGCCGGCTGCTGCTGGGCACCGACAAATGGCTGAACGAACATCCTCTGATCGAAGCTGAAGAAACCATTGAAACAAGCCGGGAAGAACTGTCACGCGCCAGTCTGCTGAAAACTCCCCAGGAAGTACTCGCCCTTTTCGAAATACCGCATTATGAATGGGATCCGAAAATAGCTGAACGTTCACTCTGTCTGGCTCTGGACGATGTACAGGATCCGGGAAACCTCGGTACCATTATCCGCATTGCTGACTGGTTCGGGATTCATCACATCTTCTGTTCCAACGGTTGCGTGGATGCATTCAACCCCAAGACGGTACAGGCTACCATGGGAGCACTGGCACGGGTACAGCTGCACTATTGTGATCTGCCGGCTTTCCTGCAGGCGCAGCCGAAAGAAGTTCCCGTCTTCGGTACCTTCCTTGACGGAGAGAATCTGTATGCTCAGGAACTGAGTACAAACGGAATCATCATCATGGGAAATGAAGGAAACGGAATCAGTCCGCAAGTAGCACAATCGGTAAACCGGAGACTGCTGATCCCCAACTACCCGCAAGGGCAGACCACCAGCGAATCACTCAATGTAGCCGTTGCCACAGCTATCGTATGCGCAGAATTCCGCAGACGATCCTGAACGGTCAGAAGGAGCAGCAAGACATCACAAGCGGATTATACGGCTTGCAGCGGTAAACTCCATCGCATGTACATCGAAGAAAGTGACATGCCACAGACCGGAAGCCGTTCCGCTATCCATATTACTCTTGGGAATACGTTTCAGGAAATGGGTCAAGGATTCTGCTTCCATACGTTCAGGCAGACAAGGGGCTACGATCAGCAACCCGCCTAACCATTCGACAGAAGGTATTTCTCCGGAAAAAGGAAACAGGGAAAGCACTTTCCCCTCTGACACGCTGACCACCTGAGGACCATTACACCATACCTCCGTCCCGGCCAGATAAACCCGATGGGCAGCATACTGTTTCATCGTGTCTGACCTGCTTTATTCCGGGCAGCCGTTCCCCGCACCGGACGCGTTGTCCGTAACGTATCCACACGAACTGCCGTGCGAGAAGAATCGGCAGCCAGCGAATCTGCCTGCAGCCCGGGCTTTTCCTCCGGAGACTGAACTCCGTTGTTCTTGTCATGATAACGCATCAGACGAATATCATGCAGCAACAAGCTTGCTTCAGGATGCTTCTGATCATCCGTATAATAAACAAAACCACTGACGTTCTTGAACTGAAAGGCTGAGTCTGGCTTGAAATACAGGCGCTGAGGACCTGAAGCCGTTACGACCTGCGTTTTTCCCATGACACTGTCATTCTCAAAGTAGAAGTTCAGTCCGATCACTGCCTTTGCAGAAGGGTTATGCTGCGGCATAAACAGGAAGCCGGCTTCGAACACCAATGCATCCTTCGGCTTGAAACTTGTATCTGCCTTTAGGTCGAAAACTAATTTGTTCGTCCATGTTCCGGAAGAGAGCCAGCATATCGGCTGATCCTGCCAGACATCCACTGAATCCCCCGACAGAGAAACCGCAACCTGTCCGCTCACCTTGCTCATCCGCATCCGGAGATGTTTCTCATCTTCCTCAAAACGCTTCTGGACGTTTTCATAAATTGTAACCAGATGATAAGTATGACGGGTGTACCACACCATGGAAGAATCAAACTCTGCTTCAGTCACATGGTGCTTGTCGAAAACATAATCCAGATAAGCTTCTTTCTTGTAAGTCTCCCCATAGGGCAGATCATTCCCCATCGTCGTTGCCAGATGATAGTCATACAACAGACTTTCCATTTCCGACGGCTGGATAATGTCTGACGGGATCTCTTTACCGCAACCCGCCAGGCCTAACAAAAGAAGCATGGAGATACCTCCCTTTCGAATACTCTTCATCATCGTCATCTGCTTATTTATTGGAAGAGATATGAGTCCCTTCGTTCAAATAACGGCTATAAAAAAGAAGTAATGCTATGATGCCGCAACTGATGGCCGCATCGGCAAAATTAAAGATCGGGCTGAAGAAGATGAAATGCTCACCGCCTACGAATGGCATCCAGTCGGGCCAGTAGGTATCAATAATCGGGAAATAAAACATGTCGACCACTCTTCCGTGCAGCCAGTCAGCATATCCTTGTCCCATAGGCACCCAGGTAGCAATGTCCGTATGGGTACTGGCGCTGAAAAATTCACCGTAGAACACACAGTCAATAATATTTCCCACCGCACCGGCCAGAATCAGTGACAGACAAACGATGTATCCGTTCTTCACCCGCGGCTTCTGCTTGACAACCCGTGTCAGGTACCACGCAATCAGCACAACAGCTACAATGCGGAACAAGCTCAGGAAAAGCTTTCCGATGATCTCCATACCGAAAGCCATACCGTTGTTCTCCGTAAAATAAATGTAAAACCAGTCGGTCACATGAATACTTTCATGCAAATACATACCGGTCTTCACACAAATCTTGATTACCTGATCAATTACCAATACCACCAAAACAATCAAGGCTGCCAGACGGCCTTGCGTAAACATATTCTTCATTCTTCCTTTTCATTGAAAAATTGACAATTGACAACTGAAAACAAATCGCCGGCAAACCGGCTTCCAGTCGTCAATTGTCAATCAAATAACTCATCTCTTTCCCTGCTGCTTGGCCTCGATGCTCAACGTTGCATGCGGTACGGCACGAAGACGTTCTGCAGGAATCAGCTTGCCGGTTTCACGGCAAATGCCATACGTTTTGTTTTCAATACGTACCAAAGCGGCACGCAAATTCTGTATGAACTTCAACTGACGGGCAGCCAGACGGGTTGTTTCTTCCTTCGACAAAGTGTTGGCACCTTCTTCCAAAACCTTATATGTAGGCGATGTATCATCAGTGTCATTGCCGTCAGCATTCATCATACTGCTTCTTAATTTCTCATAGTCGCGTTCTGCGAGCTGAAGTTTTTCCATGGTAATGGCACGGAACTCCTCGAGTTCAGCGTCCGAGTATCTCGTCTTTTCAGCCATAGTGATTAGGTTTTAAAAATTAATAATAGTATCCACCCGGAACAAGTCCGGGTGGATGGGATCATTTATCACAATTTGTTTACTTTAATATACAAGTTAAAGTCGTCAAAATTCAGTTCGGTTCCATCGGTCACTTCATCTGCAAGAACCAGAGAGGTAGCCAGAACCTGGTTACAAATATAAGTATTATATTCATTCACTGCATCATCCGAGTTGGAATTTCTTGACAGGACAATGGTGATCTTGTCTGTGATTTCAAAACCGCTGCTCTTACGGATGTTCTGAATACGGTTCACCAGTTCACGGGCGATACCTTCACGTTTCAGTTCTTCCGTTACAGTCACTTCAAGGGCTACGGTCAGAGTTCCTTCATTAGCAACCAGCCAGCCGGGGATGTCTTCACTGAAGATTTCCACGTCAGCAGCCTCAACAACA
>ENA-OOQN01000502-OOQN01000502.1-human-gut-metagenome-genome-assembly--contig:-NODE-502-length-12392-cov-1.459269_pt1 | contig 12392 bp, 14 predicted proteins | sample MGYA00241092_ERZ501169 | MGnify/ENA primary metagenome ERZ501169 (study PRJEB25962, sample SAMEA2042489) | human gut metagenome | biome: human gut; feature: human-associated habitat; material: faeces... | reverse complement strand
AATTCCATACAACTGGAAGACCGGCTATGTCGCTTCTGGAAAAGATTGTTTTTGTGGCTGACTATATAGAGCCGAACCGTAAGCCTTTGCCGGAGATAGATGAAATAAGAAATGAGGCATTCTCCGATATTGACGCTTCGGTGGCCCACATATTAAAGAATACTTTAACTTATCTGGACAGTGGCAGCTGTGGAGACACGGACGAAATGTCTGTCCGGACATATAAATATTATACATCATTGAACAGTGAGGACTAATATGGCAGATTCCAGAGAGATGCTCAAGATAGCATGTGCTGCTCTTGAGGATAAAAAAGCATTTGACATTAAGATCATAGACATAAGCAGAATTTCAACCTTATGTGATTATATAGTGATAGCTGACGGAACAAATAAAAAACAGGTTCAGGCACTCAGCGATAATGTTGAGGACAATATGCACGAAGCTGGATATTCCCACAAGGGAGTGGAGGGATATTCTGAAGGTGGATGGATTTTGCTGGATTATTATGATATAATAATCCATATATTTTCTGAAGAATCAAGAAGATTCTACAACATAGAGAAGATATGGAGTGACGGAGATATTATATCTCTGGACAGCATATAAGATATTCAGTTTAAAATAAGATTTGGTTGCAAGTAAGAATTTGGGGATTAAAACATGGAGAGTAACAGGCTATTAAGCGACAATTATATCAAGATCAATCATATTGCCTCCAAATGTATGAGGCTTTTTGCTATATTGATACTTTTATACTGGGTATTTACATATATTGGAGGGCAGTGCAATATAGTGCTCCTGTGTTCCTGCATGGGAGTATGCTGTATTCTGACCCTTATACCTACGATTTTTATTGATCTACTTAAGAACAATGAGGGCAAATGTATAAAATATGTGGTAATTGCATTGGCTGTACTCATATGCTCCATACTCAATACAACTTTATCGTACACAGCTATGATCGTCTGGATATTTCCTATGCTTGTAGCTTCCCTTTATTATAACAAAACAATGGTTCTCTATACTGCGCTTTTATCTACAGTCGGTGTATTCGCTGCAGATATAGTCAATTACAGATTATGTGATCTTGTTATTCCACCCGCACATGATGATTTTGCTGACAATATGATACTGGTCATAGCGCCATGTGTTATAGCCATTTTTATCATGTCATTTGTATCATATTTCATAGTATCAAGAAACTCAACAATGCTCAATAATGTTATAGACCATGCTGAAGAGGTCAAGACTAATCAGAAGGAACTCATATATGCGTTTGCCGAGCTCTCAGAGAGCAAGTCAAAATCAACAGGTGAGCACATCAAGAGAGTTTCAAAATACATGGAGGTTCTTGGAAAGGCATCCGGTTTTGATGACGATTATGTTGACATGCTTTCAACCGCAGCCATGATGCACGATATCGGCAAACTGATGATCAGCGAAGAAATACTCAACAAACCTTCCCGTCTTACAGATGAGGAGTTCGCCATTATGAAGAGTCATGTATTATATGGTGACGCACTTCTCTCAAAATGTCCGGGACAGATCCTTCAGATTGCAAGAACGATCGCCAAGGAACATCATGAGAAGTGGGATGGCTCTGGATATCTGCATATGAAGGGAGAAGAGATCGCATATATCAGCAGGCTTATGGCTGTATGTGATGTATTCGATGCCCTTACATCAGCAAGATACTACAAGAAAGGCTGGTCTATGGAGGAGGCTTATACCGAGATAGTAAGCCAGAGTGGTAAACAGTTTGATCCAAAGGTGGTATTATTATTCCAGGCTCATTTCAAGGAATTCAAACAGATAGCAGAACAGAATGCTGATAAGCACATATACTAAAATGTGATTACTTAAAAATAGGCTAAATATACATTAAGCTAATAGGCTAAGAAACTGTTTTTTATGGTTTTTTAGCCTATTTTTGTTGGATTTAGGCTTGAAATAAGCTAATTAATTGGTATAATGTAATTAACAAGTTGATATAAATTAACCATTTTGAAGTTAATTTACTTTTAATAAGTCCCCTCTTAAAAAATATGACATAAATTGATCCCCAGGTCATATACGTAAATGTTGCTGACGTATGTTGACCTGGGGATCTCTTTCTTAATGGATTTATTATATTATATTGTAATTACATCTGCCTAAATAATCCGATAACCTTTCCGAGTATATCGCAGTGGTCTACGATAATTGGATCCATATAATCATTCTCCGGCTGAAGTCTTATATGACCATTCTCCTTAAAATATCTCTTTACTGTAGCCCCGTCATCGATAAGTGCAACCACAATATCACGATTGGAAGCAGAAGAGCATTGTTCAACAATAAGGAGATCACCATCGTTGATTCCGATGTTGATCATACTTTCGCCCTTAACGCGAAGCATGAATGTCTGATTATTGGTGTTATGTAAATATTCCGGTGGAATAGGAAAATAATCCATAATATTCTGTGTGGCAAGGATAGGAAGTCCCGCTGCAACCTGTCCAACAACAGGTATATTAATAACCTCACGCCTTGACAATGCAAAATCATCATCTATTATCTCTATAGCCCTTGGTTTTGTTGGATCACGCCTTATATACCCGTTCTCCTCAAGAGATGCGAGATGAGCATGTACTGATGATGTAGACTTGAGTCCAACAGCCTTGCAGATCTCTCTTACTGAAGGTGGATAGCCCTTCTTAAGCTGTTCTTCCTTGATATATTCCAAAATCTCTGTCTGTTTATCAGATATCTTTCCTTTTCCCATGTATATTGAACCTCCACAAATAAATTCTATTTAACATAATCTGTTATATACAAAATATGATAGCACATATGTTCTGATATTGCAAACGAATGTTCTGTTTTTAATTTTGCTTTGTTTTGAATATTCTTGACCGGATCTATTCTTTCGTGGGAATAAAAATGGACACTCGATAGTGCATAATATAGGAGTATTAAGGATTCAGAGTTACAATACGAACTGCAGTCGTACAAGTGTTCGAAAATCACTTGACAACAAAACATCTGTTCGATATAATACGAACATAGTAACAAACATACGTTCAGGAGGGATAGAGATGAATAGATTATTTAATTTCATTAGCAATAAAAAGGTGACAATAATTGTAGCCATAATCATAGCAGCAGTATTATATGTTTCGATTACACACATGGATGCATCCGAAGCTGATGCCACCAATGCCAGCACCAAGTATTACACATGTATATCCGTTGAGTCTGGCGATTCACTTTGGGATATAGCTCAGAAGTATATGACTGATGAATATACATCAACCCAGGATTATATCGATGAAGTTGTCTCGATCAACAATCTGAACAACGATTCATCGATAGTAGCCGGAACCAACCTGGTAATACCATATTATGAAGTGACTAATCTCAATTAAACAAGGAATTAGATGTTCTTGATAAACGCATATAGATTCTATTAAATGATAGATTCTATATGCGTTTTCTGTTTAGATTTTTGCTTAGAGAGTCGTAAGAATCAGTGAAAGCAGTGCAGTTGGAATGTATTTTAGTCTATATATTTCTATTCGCTAAACTCAGGTTTTACGAAAAAATATAGCATATTTTATTAGATTATGCTATAATCCATTTAGCCATATACATGAATATGCCAACAAATTAACATATATCAGGAGGTTTCAAATATAACGATGCCAGCCAAGCCATACAACAAACAGGTCGATGAGAATAATATATTATTGCTCAGAGATATTCTTTCCGAGTTACCACAATACGCAACGATCGCTTTTCGTGGAATTGAGAATACTACATCCACAAGAACACGCCTTGGTTACGCCAGGGATATAAAAACATTCTACGAGTATTTATGTGAAAATAACCCATTCTTTCGTGATAAAACTCCACTTGATATTACTACTGAGGATCTCAGCAGACTTGAGGCCGAGGACATCGAGGAGTTCCTGCATGCCATGAAGCTTTACACTAAAAACGGACGTACATACACCAACGGTGAACAGGCGTTAAAACGCAAATTATCTGCACTCCGGGTATTTTTTGCATACCTGTATAAAAACGACCGTATAAGCTCAAACGCTGCAGAAAAGGTCGACATGCCAAAGATACACGATAAGAAAATTATACGAATGGAGCCAAACGAGGTTGCAGATTTTCTTGATAATGTTGAGTATGGCAGCGGCCTGACTGAACGCCAGAAAAAATATCATGAGAAAAATAAAGTCCGTGACCTGGCGCTTTTATCACTTATGCTCAGCACCGGCATGCGTGTATCCGAATGCGTTGGAATTGATATACGTGACGTTGACTTCGATAATATGCGGATTAAGATCGTTCGAAAAGGTGGCAAGGAGGCATACGTATACTTCAGTGATGAGGCAAGTGAAGCTTTGCTTGAATATCTTGATGAAAGGAAAAAACTGATACCGGAAAAAGGCCATGAGGATGCGTTATTTCTGTCCGGTCAATTAAAAAGAATATCTGTCAGATCAGTTGAGAATATTGTAAAAAAATACTCTCTTACCTCCGTTCCTTTAAAGCATATAACACCTCACAAACTCAGGAGTACGTTTGGCACTGAGCTTTATAGGGCTACAGACGACATATACCTGGTGGCGGACGTATTAGGCCACTCGGATGTAAATACAACAAGAAAACACTACGCTGATATGGATGAGGACAGAAAACGTCGTTTCAGGAACGAAGTACAGCTTCGTGAAAAACGCACAATTAAACCATAATAATATTATGTTAACTTAAGGAGTATTTTTATGAAATCACAAAAGCTTTTATCATATACAAGACGAGCTATAAATGATTACGATATGATCAGTCCCGGTGACAAGATAGCCATAGGAATATCCGGAGGCAAAGACAGTCTGACACTTTTATATGCAATGTCCAAACTGAAAAAGTTTTATCCCATACCATTTGAAATTGAAGCTATAACCGTAGATCTTGGATTTAAGGATTTTGACACGTCCAGACTTAAGGAATATTGCGAGTCACTTGGAGTCAATTATACGGTATGCAAAACTCATATAGGCGAGATCGTTTTCGATTACAGGAAGGAACCTAATCCATGTTCTCTCTGCAGCCGTATGCGTAAAGGAGCCTTCAATGATTGTGCTGCAGAACTTGGCTGCAACAAGATCGCATATGCCCATCACAAGGATGACGTTATAGACAGCTTCCTGATGTCCATGCTGTATGAGGGGCGCATTCACACCTTCTCTCCTGTCACTCATCTGGAGAAATCAGGTGTCACACTCATAAGACCTCTTATATACGCCCTAGAAGGCGAAATAAGAGCATTTGCACGCGCCAACGATCTTCCAGTCTGCAAGAACCCTTGTCCCGCTGACGGCGTCACAAAACGTCAGGAAAGCAAAGACATTATAGACGAACTCAAAGTACGCGTGCCTGATGTAAAAGATCGTATATTTTCCTCCATCGAGGGTGCCGGAATAGACGGATGGTCAAGGCACTGATTAATAGCTTATGGATATAAAAAATAAATCCAATCACAAAACAAAAATGACAGTAAGCGTTTAACAAACAACCTACTGTCATTTTTTATATACAAGATTTTATAATAACATTATTATGATGATATATTACAATTTTCAATAATAATCATGACTGAGATCAATAATTATTTACAATGTCATATAACAGATCTATCGTCTTATCTATGCCGTACTTCGAAGTATTGATACATATGTCGTATCCCTTCATCTCGCCCCATCTCTTGGATGTATAATAGTTGTAATATGAAGCTCTGGCCTTGTCTTCCTTCTTGATCATATCCTTGGCCTTCGATTCACTTATGTTGTACTTCTTGGCGATTCTGGCTGTTCTGTCATCCATGTCTGCATACAGGAATATATTCACCACGTTGTCCAGATCCCTGAGTGCGTAATCAGCACATCTGCCGACAAATACACATGAACCATCTTTCTCTGCAAGATTCTTGATGGTGTCAAATGCCGCAAGGAAAACTTTGTGGTTGAGAGGAAGCTCTGTTGAACTGCCAAATCCCAGTGAATATGGATCCATCACCAGTGAGTAAAGAAAGCTATTCGTAGGCTTTTCGTCAAAGCTGTCAAAAATCTCTTCACATATTCCACTGTTCTTTGCTGCTTCTTTAAGTAACTCCTTGTCGTAAAATGGTATGTTCATCTTTTCTGCAAGAGCTTCTCCGATCTGCTTTCCTCCACTTCCGAACTGTCTACCTATAGTAATAATCTTCTTCTCTGCCATAGTAACCACTCCCATCTTCTCGTATTCTCCATGTAAAAAATATCAAAATATATTACTTATGTACAAAATACTTAAATTCCTATATGGGTTATTATAACATTTATACAATAAACTGTAAATAAAAAAGTATAGACAATTGCACGTAATTTGTGACAATTGTCTATACTCGTTTGTTACATTATATTAATTTAACAGTTTTAACTTCTTTATAAGATCTTCAAAATATTCCGGCAGATCAGCCTTGAACTCAACGTATTCCCCGGTTGAGGGATGTTCAAAACCGAGAATACCAGCATGCAGCGTCTGTCCCTGCAGCTTAAACGGACATTTCTTCGGTCCATAAACTTCATCCCCAAGTATGGGATGTCCAATGGATGCCATATGAACTCGGATCTGATGTGTCCTGCCGGTCTCAAGCTGACACTCAATAAAGGTATACTTTCCTCCAAAACGCTCCAGAACCCTGTAATGTGTGACGGCATGTCTGCCATTTCTGGTATTGATCGCCATCTTCTTCCGATCCTTAGGACTTCTTCCGATCGGCGCATCCACAGTACCATCATCCTGTGCGATATTTCCATGGACTATGGCATAATACTTTCTGGTTATACTATGCTCGTGAAGCTGCTCAGATAATGATCTATGGGCATTATCGTTCTTACACACCACAAGTACACCTGTTGTATCCATATCTATCCTGTGAACGATTCCCGGCCTGAATTCTCCATTTATACCGGAAAGGGAATCCTTAAAATGGTACATCAGTCCGTTGACCAGAGTCCCACTTTAGTGTCCCGGTGCCGGATGGACCACCATTCCCTTTGGTTTATTCACAAGTATCACGTCATCATCCTCATATATGATGTCGAGCGGTATATTCTCAGGCTCAATGTCAATGCTGACCGGATCCGGCACAGATATATCAAAAATATCTCCGGTACGTACACTGTAGCTCGGCTTTGAAACCTTACCGTTGACCTGAATATATCCGTCATCAAATAACTTCTTTATGAAAGATCTCGAATAATCGCTGAAATACCCGCTGAGAACCTTGTCTATTCTTTTCCCTGCCCAGTCGCCGCTGGCTTCGATGTTATATTCTTCCATATACTATTCCTGTCCATCTGTCTGTTTTTGGTGTATGATCTCTGAGAGCTCATCATCCTTATACTTGAACAGCACCAGAATAACTATAACAATAAAACTGCATGTGACAAATATATCTGCGACATTGAATACCGGGAAGTTAATAAGGCAGAAGTCAAACATGTCAACCACATATCCACGGGCAACTCTGTCGATCATATTGCCGACAGCTCCCGATATGAGAAATACCAGTGATATCCTGAGCGGTGTATATTTCTTTTCCTGATTGCCTGCAAGCCTGATGTATACATATATAGCCGCAAGCAGGATCACAAATGTTATCGCAAGCAGGAAAACGATCTTACCTGAGAAACTTCCCCAGGCCGCACCTCTGTTCTGAACATAGTTGAGCTGGAAAACTCCATCGATTATTTTCCTTGTCTGTCCAACCTGAAAGTTGGTTGATATGAGATGTTTCACCAGTTGATCTAAAGCTGTAAGAATAATAATGGCAAGTATAGCCATCGGTATTCTCTTTTTCATAATATCCGTTCCTCCTTTGAACATCAATGCCACTCAAATGCCTTTTTCATATCATCAGGAACGACATTGGTATTGATATATGCATCGCCAATAGTGTGAAGAAGGATAAATTTTATCTTGTCCCCAACCATCTTCTTATCGTTCTTAGTGTACTCTATGACAGCATCTGCATCGACAGGGTAGTCCTTGAGAGTAGGGAAACCAAACATATCAAATGCATGTATGATCTTATGAAGCTCGTCCTCTGTGATGTCACCCCTATTGTATGAGATAACAGACGCAAGGCAGCATCCGATGCCGACACATGCCCCATGACTCAGCTTAAGGTCGAGGTATCTCTCTATGGCATGTCCAAGAGTATGTCCAAAATTGAGCAGAGCTCTGTCGCCCTTCTCCGTAGGATCGTTCTCCACAACAACTCTCTTGATGTTGCAGCTCACCCTGATCATCTCCATCAGGACATCCTTATCCCTTGCAAGTATTCTGTCGTGGTTTTCTATAAGCCAGTCAAAATATGCAGAATCCTTTATGAGTCCATGTTTTATGATCTCTCCCATTCCCGAAATAAACTGCTCATCGGATAACGTGGTGAGTGTTGACACATTGATATACACAAGCTTTGGCATGTGAAAGGCTCCGACCATGTTCTTATATGAATCAAAGTCAACGCCTGTCTTTCCACCAATACTGCTGTCCACCTGTGCCAGAAGACTTGTAGGTATCTGTACAAAGTCTATGCCTCTGAGATACGTTGCAGCAGTAAATCCGGTTATATCGCCCGTCACGCCGCCTCCAAGAGCCACCAGAAGATCTTTTCTGTCAAACTTTGCAAGAATAAGCTTCTCGTAGATCATCTTTACTGTATCAAGATTCTTCTGAGACTCACCGGCCTCAAATATAATAGATATCAATTCTTTGCATTTTCCATCAAGCTGATTCCTGATCTCATCGAGATAAAGAGGCGCAACATTACTCTCTGTAACGATACATACCCTTCTATCAGCAATTCCCTGTCCGGCTAAAAGCTCAGGCAGGGAATTAAAATCGTTTGCAAAGAAAATGTCATAGATTGGTTCATCATTCAGATGAACTGTGAGTGCATTACACATATAAACATTCTCCATTAGTATAAAATATATTGTTAGTTTCCAAATGGATTAACAAACGACTTACCGCCAAGATTCTTTGTGTATACAGACGAATCACTTGTAACACTTCCGCCACCGGCACCGCCAAGTGTTGAATCACCCATGGCTGAGCCGCCTCCTGATCCGAGAATTGATTCCTCGCGGCCCTGTGGATCGCCGTCATAGGAGTTCATAAACGAATTCATAGCTGCGCTCTGTGTCGACTGTGAATAAGAAGCATTTGAACTGCCCTCGCTTAATACATCGTCGAAATTAAGTCCCATCTCCTCATTGATAGGATTCTGGGCAAGGTAATTCATATGGGCTTCCATCAGAGCCTTGAATGCACATACATAGTCCTTGTACTGCTGTTTTATTCCATCAATACTTCCCTCTATGCGCTCAAGCTCCTCCCTGGCCTCCTGCACTATATTATTAGCCTTGATCTTGGCATCATTCTCTATCAGTCTCGCCTTATCAGTGGCGTTCTTTGTAGACTCCTCAGCATTCTTCTCTGCTAGCATGAGAGATTTCTGGAGCTTTGACTCGGTTGTTCTGTAATGTACTAAACTGTCAGTCAGAGTTTTCACCTGATTGGTAAGATCTGCATTGGACTTATACAGTTCTGTGTAGCTGAGCACAACTATGTCAAAAAATGCATCTACATCTTTTCGCGCATATCCCATTCCATGCGTGAACTTCTTCTGTTGTAAATCAACTGGTGTAAGCATATGTAATCCCCCGTAAAAACATATATTAATAAGTTGCCTTACTTGAAAGAGTTTCCCCCTGAAGAGATCCTCCAGCCAATTCCTCTCTTAAATCACCAGATACGTAGGTTCCATTAGGTGTGGCAAGGAATATGTTGCCCGAAATAGCCTGAAACAGACCATCCACAGCATAACTTGCTCCTCCAATGAAATCCGCTATTCTCTGTGCAGTTGGAAGATCAAGATCCTCCATGTTTATTACGATTATCTGTCCTCGATTGAGATGATCGATTATCATCTGCGCATCGTCAAACTCGTCCGGCTTGATAACAAATACTTCACTGTCATCCATTGCTCTGGATCTGCTGTTGATCGATACGAGCTTTCCATTACCTGCTCCTGACTGCTGACCATGAGAAGATCTTGCAGCTTTTGATCTGGCCGATCCATTGTCAGATGATGCAGAACCTTTGTACTTATTAAAGGACTTGAGCGGTGAAGCCTTCACTCTGGACTCTGTCTGAGGCGCATCGTAATCATCCTCATCATCGTACTCATCGTCTAAGCGATCGTCCATATCGTCTTCATCTTCATAGTCATCTTCATCTTCATCAAACAAATCATCATCAAAGTCATCGTCGCTTGAATCACTTAATTTGAAATAATCAAGAAAACTTTTCTTTGTATTTCCCTTTGCCATGATTGTTCTCCTTTAAATATTATAATTTCTGGCACCGAATATTCCCGTGCCAACTCTAACCAACGTTGCACCTTCTTCAACTGCAACTTCATAGTCGTTTGTCATACCCATCGACAAGACGCTCATATCGATATTATCAATGCTTTTAGATTGTATGTCAAGTGATAAATCTTTCAATTTGCGGAAATAGACCCTGTTGTCCTCGGGATCATCCACAAATGGAGCGATAGTCATAAGACCCTTAACCCTGATATGAGGGAAATCTTTTATCTCCTGGATAAGCGGAAGTACCTCGTCGCATGACAGTCCAAATTTTGTTTCTTCCTGTGCAACATTTACCTCAATGAGAATATTGACTGTGACATCATGCTTTGCAGCCTCCTTCTCAATGGTTTTGGCAAGATTTAACGAATCAACGGAGTGTATCATACACACCTTATCTACAATGTATTTTACCTTGTTCGTCTGCAGGTGACCTATCATATGCCAGTTTACAGGTCTTGAGACATTCTCGTATTTGTCCACAAGCTCCTGAACCTTATTCTCACCAAAATCAACGGCATTCGTATCACTGAGCAATTCCTCTATATCTGACAAAGGCTTTGTCTTGCTAACGGCGATCAGAGTGACATCCTCCGGTGATCTGCCGGCCTTTTCACATGCCCTGACTATGTTCTCTTTTACTTTTTCGTAATTTTCTTTAAGCATATTATCATCTCCTGTGTCTGTACTATTGATATATAAGCTCTCCCTCTTTCATGGAATGTCCGTCCAGTAATATTCTGTCATATCTGGATATTCCATATGAAAGATCCGGCTTGATGATCGAGTAATCATCACCCGATACGATAACCTCTATTCTTCTGAATTCCGCAGTTCCTCTTGATACACACAGAACACCATCCATCGTATACTTGGCGGCTGTGGCAACGGAAAATGTCTCCTTGGAATTATTCTTCTGCAGTACCGCATCTGAATCTATACTTGACGGATCAACATAACAGAATCTCTTGTCGGTAAAATATATTATCGGTGATATCTGTTTTATTGAAGTGCTTCCCGAATTGCCATATGTTACCTGATTAAAATGAGTCAGATCTGAATCACCACTGCCTCCTGTCAGGTAATCCACAGGTATCATATATACATCCTTTGTTATTACGGATGAAGCCGGTATCTTCAGACCGCTGGATTCCTCGAACATGAAGTTGATGTCCAGAAATCTTTCATTTACATACTGCGCGATATATTTGTTGAATGATACCACTATATAATAATGACCATCTTTTTCGATCTTATCGTATGTCGATCTAATCTTTCTGCTCGAATTATTGATGGTAAATGAAGCGTATTCATTCTGTGTAACCTTGTCAAATTCATCCTTGCTGAGCGATATGGCAATATTCCATTCCTCATCGTTGATAAGCTTACATACAGCGCTGCCCGCAGAAACCTGGCCATCTGACTTGAGTGACTGTTTTGTATACACAGTTTTATCAAAAAGCTCAGGTGTCAGATTCTTCACATCGACGCTCTCATATCCATCCTGATAGTATGTGACAAGTCCGCTGAATGGCGCCTTCTGGGCATCAAGTGAAAATGATGAAGAACCATTGCTGACCTGCTCAAGAGCAAGCTCCTCATAGAGCTCTAAAAGCTTGTTGTCGATGCTTGTCTTGAAATTATATACATTACCAAAATTGGATGCCGAAAATCCATTTTTGAACATCTTTATCTGATTGTTCAGACTTGTGTAATCTGCGCTCGTGAGAAGTGCTGAACCATTCTCCTGCATGTCGCTCATTGCTGCCTGCATGGAGCCCGAGCTGTCAATGGCATATATATTTGCACCCTTGGATACCTTCTCGCCATCTCTTATATAGTAGCATGGTGTTCCCGTCGCCGAGGCGTTTATGACAGTCTCACTTCTTACCGCAAGCCCTGTAGCCGTGAAAT
>ENA-OOQN01000473-OOQN01000473.1-human-gut-metagenome-genome-assembly--contig:-NODE-473-length-12865-cov-6.296253_pt1 | contig 12865 bp, 6 predicted proteins | sample MGYA00241092_ERZ501169 | MGnify/ENA primary metagenome ERZ501169 (study PRJEB25962, sample SAMEA2042489) | human gut metagenome | biome: human gut; feature: human-associated habitat; material: faeces... | reverse complement strand
TACCAGTTTCCAATTATGGCTTACATAACGACCATTATCCTTTATTATCCACTGGTGATGTTCAGGAAAAGCTTCCTGCCTTGAACTGGGAAATCCTGGATAACTACCGGAGTATAAAATCCCTTACTCTCCACTTTCATATTCGAATATTCGTCTGGAACTTTATTTTTCTCTTTCAGATAAGTTACTATTTTACATCTGAGATAATGAAATAATCCAATGTTTCTTCAGGAAGAAGGAGGCGGTAACCGCTGGTTTCTATAGCTGTTGTTGATTTTGTTTCCAGTGAATATACAATTTTATTAGATTTACCCCTTAGATTATTACGTTGACCCGAAACTGTTCAGGGCGCAACTTAGAGGATTGTTGATATTAATTTCTTTAGACTGATGAAGCTTTATACTTGGCTTCATTAATATTCGGATGAGTCCTAACTTGCACTTGTTTGTTGCAGGTAAGACTTCAATGGAGAACTACCTTGTTGTATCTGCAAAATTCTAATTATTCAAATTCTATTCATAACAGTTAAGGTTTAATTGTATTCGCTATCACAAATCTGCAATCAAACTTCAAAGTTTAAAAGGTGTATTGGTTCAAAGACCTACTATGGTTACATAGTAGACTAAACATCAAAGTGAAAAGTTGATTCTATTAAGTAGAATTTTTAACGTATTGATTACTGGTATACTTTTTTGACGGTATGAAGAAATTTATAGTTATCCAAGAACTCTACCATTGCGGTTGGCTTTATTCATATGCAACTTAAATAAAAGTTTCAAAGTTGAAATATTAAATCGTTACTCAAGAAAATCTCTTGTAACGAAGTGTAATTCAATTATTCCCCCAAAAGATGTTTTTTGATTTTTAACAGGCAATGATGTATTAAAAATACAAAAGTTTATGTAAAAAGAATATAAACAAAGATTGTAAGATAAAGATTATTTTTTAATTGTACCTGAAATAATAAAAATGGATTTTTTGAAAGTAAAATAGAAAATAAAATGTTAAAATGTAGTTTTTAATGTAATTATATTGGCAGTATTATGTCAACTTTCGGATATTTTTGTAATTTTGCATGTGTTGCAACAATGAAAAAATATAATTGATAGTTAAAATTTAATAGATTTTGTGAAAGGGGTTTTTAGATTATTTATATAATGTGAATGATGTAACCTCGCTAAATGAGGATGGTTGGTTTATAACAAATATTAATGATTATTTTACATAAACAAATGTTTTAGGTTATGTCAATACTTTAGTTATTTCATTTATTGATGGAACTTGAGATAGTACGGTAATAATTAAAATTATTATATAATTAATTTTATACAGATTGACATGAAAAATAGAGAGTCTCTTTTCCTACAACAACGCAGGGAAACGGGCTTTAAGAAAAAGCTTTTTGCGTGTTTGCTTTTGGGAGCTATAACTTTAGGCAACACTATGGGTCAGAATGTAAAAAGAATAACTTTACAATTAAAAAACACTCAATTGGAAAAAGTGTTGTCTACTATTGAGGATAAGACGGGTATGAAACTTGTTTATAATGAAGAAGACATAGCTAATATATCGTCTGTCAGCATCAATGTGAAAAACATGGATGTTCTTAAGGCCGTAAAACAGTGTTTGAAGAATACAGGGCTTTATGCAACTATAAAAGATAACACTATTGTTATCTCTCCTGTTTCACAGGCTGGTCAAATAAAAGGTATTGTAATAGACGAACGCAACGGTGAACCTATAATTGGTGCCAACGTGTCTGTAATAAAAGATGGAGAGATGATTACTGGTGTAGTAACAGACGTAGATGGAGAATTCAGTGTAAACATTCCACGTGGTGCACAGCTTAAGTTCTCATTTGTTGGTTACAGTGAACAAGTAATAAATCCGAAAGGAAGCGAAATAAAAGTTGAGCTGAAAGAAGATGCCAAAATAATAGATGAAGTTGTGGTTAATGGTTTTTTTACACGCTCTAAACAAACATTTACAGGTGCTGCACGAACTGTTACTTCAGAGCAATTGCTGAACATATCTCCGAATAATGTATTACAAGCATTATCTTCAATAGACCCATCTATTAAAATAAACAAAAATAATGCTATGGGTTCTAATCCTAATAATATACCTGATCTTGTAATACGTAGTACAACATCACTGGCTACTGACAACGAAGCAGGCTTAAACGCTCCACTAGTAGTAATAGACGGAGTAGAGTCTACATTGCAAGATTTATATGATATCAATATGTACGATATAGAACGTGTGGATATCCTTAAAGACGCTTCAGCTACCGCGCTATATGGTGAGAATGCTGCAAACGGTGTGATTGTAATTGAACGTAAAAGAGTAACACAAGCACCTGTACGTATTCGCTACACATTTACTCCCGATTTTAGTTTTGCAGATCTTTCAAGTTACGACTTATGTAATTCACAACAGAAACTGGAACTTGAAAGACTAGCAGGACTATACAATAGTAGTACTGGAAGTATGGATAAGACATATTACGAAAAATTAGCATTAGTCAGTAAAGGTATTAATACAGATTGGAAAACAAAACCTATACGTACAGGATTCTCCCAAACCCATTCGCTATCTATATCTGGTAGAGGAGGAGGTGTTGAATATAATATAACCGGAAATCTTACAGACAATAATGGTGTAATGAAAGATGACGGACGAAGAATATACGGTCTTGATGTGTATTTAGCATACCGTCTTAAAGAAAAATTGATACTTACCTTAAGAGCCAACCATCAGCAAACTAATATCCGTAATTCCAAGTATGGAAGTTATGACACATGGTTGCAAATGAATCCTTATGATTCACCTTACGATGAAAACGGAGAACTCCGCTCATTATTGTCATGGGATATGATTAACCCTCTTTATGAGGCTTCATTGAGTAGCTTCTCTACCGAAGAAACTCGTACGCAGAATCTGTCTTTAAGTGCACGTTATAACTTCAAGCCGAATTTGTTCATTACTGCACAAGGTTCATTGCTCACGGCAAAGGGTACAGTAGATGATTTTGTATCCCCTCTTTCTATGCAGTTCAAAGACGTAACAGATCCGTTGAAAAAAGGAAGTTATACATTAACCAACAATGACGAAGATAATTATTCGTTTAAGGTTGTCGGTAACTGGATACATAGCTTCGATAATGACGGTACATTGTTTACATTAAACGTGGGAGGTGAAATCAAAAAGCAGAACAGCTCCTCACGTACAAGCATTGCTTCGGGCTTCTTATCTGATAACCTGACCGATTTTGGATATGCCGCATCTTATTCTGATACTACTCCGTACGGAAGTGAAGATCTTGCTACCAGTGTAGGTGCCTTCGCTGCAGCAAACTTTACATGGAAAAACCGCTACATCATTGATGGATCATACCGTATATCTGGTTCTTCTAAATTCGGAGAAAATAACAAATATGCACCGTTTTGGTCAGTAGGAGCCGGATATAACTTACATAACGAAGACTTTATTAAACAGTTGGGATGGGTAGATATGTTACGTTTAAGAGGAAGCTATGGATATACAGGTAGCGTAAAATTCTCACCATATCAGGCTATCTCTACTTATAAATATTACATTAGCAATATTCATCTTGGAGGTGTAGGAGCAGTGCCTATGGCCATGCCTAATCCGGACCTGACCTGGCAGACTACCAAGAAACTGAACATAGGTGTTACCTCTTCATTCTTGGGTGAACGTTTAAATGTCAACTTTGACTATTATAATGAATATACTGATGATATGCTTATCGATATATCATTGCCTCCATCATCTGGAGCTAGCACTGTAAAAGATAACTTCGGTGCACAGGAAAGCAATGGTATTGAATTTGCTGTATGGGGTAAACCTATTGTTACTAAAGACTTCAGTTGGACTGTTTCTGTAAACGGACTTCATTCGAAAACCGTCATCAAGAATATTTCTGAAGCATTGCAGCGTAAGAATGATGAAAACAATGCAGTGTCTGATGAAGCAGTTCCACGTATACTTTATGAAGAGGGTGGTTCACCTACAGCAATCTATGCTGTACGTTCCGCTGGTATCGATCCTGCGTCTGGAAAAGAAATATATATTAAGAAAGACGGAAGCTATACTTACACATATGACGTAAAAGATAAAGTTGTAGTAGGAGACCTCAATCCAGATGTTGAAGGTAACTTCTCAACAGACTTCATGTATAAGAATTTCTATCTGGGTATAAACTTTAGCTATACCTTTGGCGGAGACATCTATAACTCAACTCGTGCGGCAAAGATTGAAAACATCAATCCACGCTATAATACAGATGTAAGAGCGTTCACCGAAAGATGGAAACAACCGGGTGATCTGGTACCTTACCTGAACCTTAGTGCAACCGGTGGACAACAATTTGTACACTCCAGCCGGTTTGTTGAAAATGAGAATGAAATATGGCTGTCTAGCATTAACTTTGCCTATGAGTTTCCACAATCGTTGATCAAATCATGGGGAATACAACGCTTGAGACTGACTCTTGGAGCCTCAGACTTATTCCGTCTGTCAACTGTACGCTATGAAAGAGGAACCTCTTATCCTTATAGCCGCAGCATTAATATGTCATTCAATATTACACTTTAAAACATGAATAAGATGAAAAAACTAATATACATTTGTTACGGATTATGTTCTTTGCTCTTTTTCAATGCATGCGATGATTTTCTAGATGTACGCCCCAAATCTGAAAAGGTAGAAAATGAGCAGTTTAAAGATGCGCAAGGATTTGAAGATGCCATATACGGAGTTTACGGTGAACTTCAAAATACCTATTCATACGGACGCTTCATGTATTGGGGATTTACTGAGGTACTTGCTCAGAACCTTGCATGCTACCAGGATCAGGCAGAAATAGGGCAACCCCTTTCTGAACTTGATTACGAAGCCGATGCTGTAAAAGAAGTGATAGCAAACATGTGGGAAGAAGCATACAAGAATATCGGATACATAAACAATATTCTTGAGAATCTGGAAGGAAGGAACTCCATGACCCTTTACAATTATTATAGGGGTGAAATGCTGGCTATGAGAGCATTCCTACATTTTGATCTTTTGCGTCTGTTCGCTCCTACCGATGAAACCAAAGAAGGAATTCCTTATGTGGAAACTTATTCATACGATGTGAAACCTTTTTATAAGGTAGGAGAGGTGTATGACAAGATTCTCAATGATCTGAACGAGGCTGAAAGTCTTCTTGCCGAAGAAGAAAATAGTATGGACTATCCGAGAACAGACAACAATCTGCGAAACTTCCTGAACTACCGCACCACACATTTTAATCTTTATGCCGTATGGGGACTCAAGGCACGTGTATACTGGATGAGAGGCGATATGGCCAATGCAGCTATTTACGCAGAGAAAGTGATAAAGAGCGAAAAATTCCCATTGGCGTACAGACAGGAAATGGCAGACTATTTGGCTGGAAAGTTATCTGAAAAAGAAACAATATTCGGAGTTTACTCTAACTCATATCTTGAATCTGTACGTACCCTTATATTCAACCAAACCTCATTCGTATCATTCCATCCTTACTTTGAATCGTCTGGAGGAGGATATTTACAGACTTTTGAGAATATTTATGCGTTGGATAATGACAATACAGCTGCAGATTATCGTATGCAGCAAGTAAACAATAGCCTTTGGAGAAAAATCATAGATTACTATACATTATCTGGCGAAAGTGCTCCAAGCGGATGGGATGACCGATATTCCGGATTCACTTTGATGCATGTTTCTGAAATGTACCTGATTGCAGCAGAAGCTCTTTTGGAAACAAATTATGAATTGGCTGTCAGCTACTTTGATGCAGAACTTACTTCACGTGGATTAAGAGGATTTGCGGCTCAAGGCAAACAACTAACCAAAGAAAATATATACAATGAATATTGTAAGGAACTCTTTGGTGAGGGACAAATATGGTATAATATGAAACGCCTGAACAAAGACATCATATGCAATAGCCTCAATCGTGTGTTACCGGCCAGTGATACATATTATGTGGTTCCAATACCTGACAGTGAATACGAATATAGAAATGACAACAAGTAAATGCCTACAGTATGAAAACAATATATATCAAACAAGCCTTGTTTACTTTATTGTGCATAGCAGGAACAGCCTGTACAAATGAAGATTACCAGCTCTATGATACTACCCAAAAAGATTCTGCGTTCATTGAATATATCAATGAAAAAGATGAAGTAGCAACATCCGTTACCTATAGTTTTGGATTTGACATTGCTACAGAATACGTTGTAGAGCTACCTGTAAAACTTATGGGAATGACATCGGACAAAGCACGTGCTTTCACTCTTGAACCGGCAGAAGGAACCACTATGCAGGAAGGAGTACATTATAATATAGACAAGGAAACTATGTTTATCCCAGCCAATGGAGTTGATACCAAAGTCAAGATTACGCTCCTGCGTAACAATGATCCTGAATTGCAACAAAAAGAATTCACTTTAAACCTGATTCTAAAGGAATCTGATGATCTTGCCGTTGTAGGACAAAACCAGTTTAGTATCACATATTCAGACATACATCCTGAATATGCTCCCAGTTGGTGGGTTTCATGGGCGATGCCACCTTACAGATATGATGTGGCACAAAAATTCTTTGAGCTTTTTTATGCAATGGAAGATGTCAATCCTGCTGTTATAGACGAAATGGTAACACGATACGGAGATTATTTCGTTAATGCTACTAGCATGCAAGGTCCATTGGTTATGTACTCTAGCTTTATGAACAAATATGTATTGATTCCTCTGTATGAATATTATGAGGTACATGATCCGTCTGCTATTGAAGGATGGGCAAAACCTTCTCCTATGTAATTTATATTCAACAGTCATAAAATAATAAAGATATGAAAAATATAATATATACTATTTTTTTATTTTTTGCTCTTACATCATGTATCAATGATGATTCACAAGATGCAAATATTTTGCTGCCGGAACTGTCAATAGAAGGCAGTGATTCTGGAGAGATGCCTGTTTATAACGTCTATTTCGGAACAGAATCTCTAATTATAGACCCACAGGTAAAAGCTACGTCCAAAGATCTGAAATATGAATGGTTTGTGGGAGAATACAATACCACATCCGGTTCAAAGGGAGAACTTACTAAAATCAGTTCTGAACCGATACTGAATTATTCTTTCGAGAAGAAAGGTACATATTATATACACCTTACCGTTACCGATGATATCGTTGGAGATGTAATGGAATATCAGGTAAATGTAAACGATTACTTCGAAAAAGGAATATTGGTAATAGCTAACTCAGAAGACGGAAAAGGAAATCTGGGATTTATCAAAGACCTTACTCCGGAGGATATTGAATCCGGAATGGAATACAAGGTAGAAGAACATTGTTTGGAGCAAATGAACCCCGATATCCAAATGACGAAACTTATCGGAGCAGATCGTACCAATGCCGCTACTAGCCCTTTTGCACAAACTCCGATAATGATAGTTGCTTTAGAAGACAAATGCTTTTTTGTAAACTCTACAACTTTCAAAATTATATCTTCTTCTGAGTATTCAAGTGTCTTCGAAGGATTTAAGGCTACCCATTTTCTTTCGAATGACGGATATGCATCATATCCTTTTGTATATGACGTGAACTCCAAACATTCTATCCATTTCCAAAAGGCTTATTGGTATTTGTACGAATATCCTTATGATTTTTATCAGCAAAGCTATGAGGATGTTATACCGGGATATACTTATATGGCTAGTATAAATGCAAAGACATCTGTTCCGGTTTTCGTTAATTATAGTGATTCTGAAATTATTGCATTTCAGGCCTATTCTTCAGATATGAGAGGAACTTCTGGAGACTTGCTCAAAGATGAAGATATACTTATGATAATCCTTGATACTAGTAGCAGCAGCAACATCTATGTAACAACCAGAAGTAAAAGCGACCCTACAAAACTTTCACAATACACGCTTACATCTGCTTTTGATGATGAATATTATGTGAAGTATGAGCAAACAAACTTACATTCATATAATGTATCGGAAGGTGCTCCTATTCCCAGTCAAGGAACCAGAGCGACGTTAGCCAAAAGTAATCAGGTAGCTTTTTATAGTATTGGAGGAGACTTGTATGCTTATTACCTTTTTAATGCATCACCTCAATTACCAACAAGACCTATCATTTCTTATCCTAATGAAGAAATTACTAGTATAGGTTATAATGATGCTAATCAAGATTTATACGTAGGTACTTATAGTAGTGATACGAAACGTGGAAACGTATATATCTATAGCGTAAATGATCTGACCAGTGACAAATTTGAGCCTAAATACGAGTTCAAGCAGTGTACAGACAAGATATCTGATATAAGATACAAAAACTAACCCTCTTGCAGCTTTAATGGAGGTATGCCTTGAAAAAAGGCATACCCTCCATTTATTTTTTTATAAATCAATATTTTACGATTAAGTTGAGTCATGAAACTACATATTGCTATTCTATTGGCTTTGATTTATGCTTGTACTCTAAATGCACAGTTGACAGTTAAAGGACATATAACTGTAAAAAACAATACTGACAGTATACATGAGATGGCTATTAAAAATATTATGATGAAAAATTCGTCATATATTCCTGTCCCCAATAATAATCATCTATTCAATATAAAACTTTCATCGGTCAATAACGGATTTTATAAACTTAATATTACTGTCAGGAAAGAGGATTCCAACAAGTATCCTTTCTACATTCCGCTGTATATGCCCGATTCCATCCGTGCGTACAACCTTGACATACAAGTAGACAATGAAAAGATATTGTATGGTTTTGACAATGACAATGCCTTTCTTGCAGAATATTATAATCAGGCACACGCCATTAATAAGGAAGTATGGACCAACACTCCCTTATCTGAAAATTCTTTGGAATTTATAAATCAATATGATAGCATCTTAAACAAATTGTCTGTTCAATACAAGCCATCAAAAGAGGTAGAATTATATGCACAAACCTGGAACTTTATAGAAAAGTCAAAATCAATAAAAGCTATCCAGTTTATGTACAGAAGAGATGGGAAGGCCATTCCTCAAAAATTAGATAATGAAACAAAAGATGCGGTAATCTTATTAGCCAACAAATATGCGATATGTTTTAATGAAGCACCGATGTTTTTCTGTGAGAACTTACCCAAAGGGATGAGTTTTGAAGAAAAGCTGGATTATGCTTACGAAAAAATAGAAGACAAAAAACTGCAAGAAAGTATAGCAGAATATCTTCTGAGGAACTATATCTCATCTTACGACTACAATAGGGATTTCTCCAAAGGATTGTCTATCTTGGAAAAATGCATTCATAAATATAGTCTTTCTGAGGAATATATAAGTGACTTCAAGAAAAAGAAATATACGATCGACAGGGCTCCGTTTCCTGACATAACCTTTTACGATTTTGAAGGGAAAGAACATACGTTCGAAGAGTTCAAGGGATATTATGTATATATTGATATCTGGGCGTCGTGGTGTGTTCCATGCTGTAAAGAGATTCCTCATCTGCAAAAACTGGAAAGAGAACTAAAAAATCCAGCTGTAAAGTTCTTGTCCATATCCATAGACAGAAATGAAAAGAGTTGGAAAAAGAAAATAGAAGAAATGAATTTGCAAGGGAATCAATGGCTTAACAAAAATAATGAGATTTCAAGCAGGCTAAACATTACTGCTATTCCAAGATTCCTTTTATACGATAAGGATGGTAAACTTATAAATATTAATGCCTTTCGCCCTAGCAATCCTCAAACAAAAGAAATATTGGAAAAATTAAAATGACCACTTAACTTAACGTGAGTTAGATGAAACTGTCCAGAATTTTGTTTATATGGATATAAAATATTATCAGACAAATTAAGCTCTTTACTACCACTTTATGTACATGTATATTGCGTTGATTAATAAGGGGCTAATTTTAAACTTTGAGGTTTGGTTGTTGTGCTATAGCGAATACAATCAAACCTCAGTTGTTATGAATAGATTAGAATTTAAAGAATTGCAGGTGTAACAAAGTGCCCCCGTTCAGTCTATTACTACTAGCGTAGAAAATACTCCGTTGATAGTGATGACATCAAACAAGATCTGGTCCTCATTCATAATTACTTGTAAACCAATGTATATTTCTAGGGGAACATGGATTGGATTTTAAAAAGAACAGCAAGAGTTGTATTGGTTATATATAAAGCGATGATGTTGCGGCAGAAGGATATTTTAAAAGGACAGTCTGATTTTAATGAATATTATGAGGAGTGTCTGTACAAGTTGACAGATTTAGATTACTTTTGTACACGAAACTAAATTATACTTGTTAAAACATTATTTCCTATGAAAAAACACCTTATTCCATTTATTGCATGCAGTTCGTTTATTCCGGTATCTATTTATTCACAAATATCTCAGCATCCTAACATTATTATGTTTCTGGTTGATGATATGGGGTGGCAGGACACTTCTGTTCCTTTTTATAATAACGAACTCACGTCACTGAATAAACGATTTATTACACCCAATATGGAACGAATGGCACAAATGGGTGTCCGTTTTACGGATGCATATGCATGTGCTATTTCTTCACCTACGCGATGTAGTCTGATGTCGGGAATGAATGCGTCACGGCATAGAGTAACAAACTGGACATTGGAACTCGATCAGAAGACCGATGCAGCTAGTGATGTGATTGATCTTCCTGAATGGAATTATAATGGTATTCAGCCTGCATCAGAGGAAAAGGAAATAAATAATTCTACGGCTATTACTTCACTTCCTCAAGTGCTCAAGGAAAACGGATACAGAACCATTCATTGTGGAAAAGCTCATTTTGGTGCAAGAACTACGCCGGGAGCAGACCCTATAAATATGGGTTTTGATGTAAATATAGCAGGAGGAGCAAACGGTGCTCCGGGAAGTTATCTGGGGACAAAAAATTTTGGTGAGGGATCCCGCTTTGCAGTGCAAGGACTGGAAAAGTATTACGGACAAGATATATTCATTACTGAGGCACTGACAAGAGAAGCTATAGCAGAAATGGAAAAGTCTGTGAAAATGGATAAACCTTTTTATCTGTATATGTCGCACTATGCAGTTCATACTCCGTATGACGATGATAAGCGTTTCAGTCAGAAATATCGTGGGCGTTACGATGAGCAACTCAAGACTGGACTGAATGAGAATGAAGCCAGATATGCGGCATTGGTAGAGGGCATGGATAAGAGCCTGGGAGATATTCTGGATTATTTGCAGAAGAATCCGGAAGTTGCTCAGAATACGATTTTACTGTTTATGTCCGACAATGGAGGACAGGGATTGAATAATGTCCGTCAGGGAGTAGCAAACAGAGACCAGAATTACCCTGCACGCGGTGGAAAAGGATCTGCATTTATGGGAGGAGTTCGTGAACCTATGATGGTGTACTGGCCGGGAGTTACCAAGCCAAATACTGAATGCAGCCAGCGAGTTATTATCGAAGACTTTTATCCTACAATACTCGATATGGCAGGAGTAAAGAAATATACCACTCATCAGGTTATAGACGGTGTGAGTTTTGCAGATGTGCTTAAATCTCCGGAAAAAACAAAAGACAGAGTATTGATATGGCATTTCCCTAACTTATGGGGCGAATCTCAGAATAAAGAAGAAGGATACGGTGCTTATTCTGCTATTTTGAAAGGAGACTATCACCTCATTTATACATGGGAAACACGCCAGATTCGGTTGTATAATGTGAAGAAGGATATAAGCGAGCAGAATGATTTGTCACAAACCATGCCTGATAAAGTAAAGGAACTGACTGCTGAACTGTCTGATTATTTGAGGGAAAGAGATGCACAAAGACCGTCGTTAAAGGCAACGGGAGAAGTGATTCCGTTCCCGGATGAGCAATAACTGTGTATATTGGCTTAATATCGTTTGGAAAGATCTCTCTATTGCAGGTGTTTGTCATATTAGGATACAAGACTGAAATAGAGAGATTTTTTCATATAAAGGATTTAACTTGTAAGAGTTTTAGGACTGTTAAGTTCAGTATCGGCTCTTCAATCTGTCTGAATGGAATTTACTCAGCTATGCTTGGAGCTGTGTTTGGTGAGAAATATGATAGTTTCTCGTATCTCAGGAAATATGTTTTTTAAGAGGCTGAAAAATGATAAAGCCGAACTGTTTTCCCAACAGCCCGACTTCCATCAAACATCCAATAAAAAAATTAGAGTTCGTTTTTGGTTATTTTATCTTATGAATAACAGCTCTCTATATTTAGGTAGTGTCCACATCTGGTCATCGACAATTAATTCCAGTTTATCGATGTGGTAACGAATCTGTTCCAGCATTGGTGAAATATTGTCGTGGTAAGCGATTGCTTTTTCACGCTCATCGGCAATTTTGTTTGCTACTTTACGAGCTTCTACCATTGCATCTACATGCTCTTTAATGTAAATGGTATGTTCGGAAATCTTACGGATAATTGCCAGATTCTCCGATGATAGATGTTCAGCTTCTTCGGCAGGGAACAGTCCTTTCATTTTATAAACGTTATCCAGCAGTTTGGTCTGATATTCAGTAGCGATAGGTACGATGTGGTTCATGACCAGATCGCCCAATACACGTGCTTCTATCTGTATTTTCTTCGTGTAAGTTTCCCATTTTACCTCATTACGAGCTTCCAGCTCTTTCTGAGTCATGACTCCGGTTGATTCAAACATCTTGATGCTTTCCGGAGTAAGGTAACGGTCGAAGATAAGCGGGCAGCTGGTTTCACAATCCAGTCCGCGGCGGGCTGCTTCTTCTTTCCATTCGTCGCTGTAACCGTTT
>ENA-OOQN01000458-OOQN01000458.1-human-gut-metagenome-genome-assembly--contig:-NODE-458-length-13092-cov-17.726701_pt1 | contig 13092 bp, 9 predicted proteins | sample MGYA00241092_ERZ501169 | MGnify/ENA primary metagenome ERZ501169 (study PRJEB25962, sample SAMEA2042489) | human gut metagenome | biome: human gut; feature: human-associated habitat; material: faeces... | reverse complement strand
ATTAGAAATAACAAATAAAAAACGAAATAACAATGAAGACATTCTTTAATGTTGAAGACCTTGGCGACCTGAAAGCAGCGCTCGCCGAGGCACAGGAAGTGAAAGCAAACCGTTTCGGTTATCAGGAGTTAGGCAAGAACAAAACCTTGCTGATGATATTCTTCAATAACAGTCTCCGTACCCGACTGAGTACACAGAAGGCTGCGATGAACCTGGGCATGAATGTTATCGTACTCGACGTGAACGCAGGTGCATGGAAACTGGAGACAGAGCGTGGCGTTATCATGGATGGCGACAAGAGCGAGCACCTGCTGGAGGCTATCCCTGTGATGGGTAGCTTCTGCGACCTTATCGGTGTTCGTAGCTTTGCCGGTTTGAAAGACCGAGAGTATGATTATGCCGAAACCATTGTAAACCAGTTTGTAAAGTACAGCGGCCGCCCTGTCTTCGCTATGGAGACTGCTACCGTTCACCCACTCCAGGCATTCGCCGACCTCATCACCATTGAGGAGCATAAGAAGGTGGCTCGTCCTAAGGTAGTCCTGACCTGGGCTCCTCATTGCCGTGCCTTGCCTCAAGCTGTACCAAACTCATTCGCCCAGTGGATGAATGCAGCCGATGTAGATTTCGTGGTTACTCACCCTGAGGGATACGAACTCGATCCTAAGTTCGTAGGCAATGCCAAGGTAGAGTACGACCAGAAAAAGGCGCTGGAAGGTGCAGACTTCGTTTATGCCAAGAACTGGAGCTGTCCGGGCGTGAAAGACCCAGCACAGTATGGCGAAATCCTGAGCAAGGATATGAGCTGGACCATCGACGAGGAGCACATGAGCTGGACCAACGATGGTTGCTTCATGCACTGTCTGCCAGTTCGCCGTGGCTTGATTGTAACCGATGATGTCATTGAAAGCAAGAACAGTCTGGTGATTCCAGAGGCAGCCAACCGTGAGATTTCAGCCGAGGTTGTCATCAAGCGTATGCTCGAATCACTCTAAAGCAGGAAATAAGAAAAAGATAGGGGGAAGTAAAGGAAAACAAGCCTTTATTTCCCTCTTTTCCGTTCTATCCAGCCTGTTCCTATCCCCATATCTCGGTATTTTTATCTTTTCATCCTGTCTATATTCTTATATCTCAGATATTATCCGTACCTTTGCTGCCGAAAAAAAAGAAAAACAAGATGGACAAATACATAATACTTTCACCAGAAGCTAAGGGTTCATTCAATGATCGCCTTAACTTTCTGTATCTAAAACTAGGTAACTTTCTCGATACAGAGAAACTGGAAAACCGTACCTTGCAATATTGTAAGGTATTCCTCAGCGACGCCCAGAACCAGATAAAAGAGTTAGAAGAATCTCTCCTTTATCAGGAGTTTCTGAAAGGCACAAACCTCACTATCGTGGAACAGACTCCACTGAATGGCAGCAAGGTGAGTCTGCTGATCAAGACAACGGACTCCCAGACTCCCATTCTCTTCCACAGTCTTCGCCTTACAGAGGAGGAGGCTAAGGGAAAGGATTCGTACGAACAGACCCGTCTTCTCTTCAATAAATACCTGAAGACTATCGAAGGTACGGATATGACAATGGAACGCAACCTGATTCGCACCTGGATATACGTCACCAACATCGATGTAAACTATCAAGGCGTAGTAGAAGCCCGTAATGACATCTTCGATAAAGAGGGATTGACAGCCGACACCCACTACATCGCCAGCACAGGTATCGGTGGCGCCACTCCGGTACGCCATGCAGCTGTAGCCATCGACTTCCTCACCATCCCCCATATCAAGGAAGAGGACAAGAAGTATCTTCAGGCACTCGAACATCTGAATCCTGCCCATGAATATGGAGTAGCCTTCGAACGAGGAACCCGGCTTACGCTACCTACCCATACTCTCCATCCAGAAGGAAGCCAGCAATTCAAGCAACAATACTTCATCTCCGGTACAGCCAGTATCGACAAGCATGGAGATGTGGTCTATGAAGGAGACATCGTGCGCCAGACCGGCAGACTGCTTGAGAACATCGGCGCCCTGCTGAAAGATGGCGATGCCACGATGAATGATATCCAATACTTCATCATCTATCTGCGCGACATCTCCGACTATCATACGGTTGACAGACTGATGCAGCAGTTTTATCCACAAATCCCCCGCATCATCGTGGAGGCAAAAGTATGCCGCCCCGGCTGGTTGATAGAAATGGAATGCATTGCAGAGAAGGAATTATGTTCTACAGAATAAGGAATTATAAAGATTCCGTTATCTAACCTTTGTCGGAATCCTCTTATCACTCATGATTTCATTTCCTGCCGCACGGGCATCCAGCTCTACTGGCTTGGATGTGAAATCAGGGGTATTATAGGAATCCAGCAACTCATCGTAATACTTCTTCGGATTGCGCTGTGGCAAGAGGAACGGCTTGCTTACATTGCCCTTGTCATCAATGCAGGCAAGATAAAGACGGGTATAGAGACCGTCACCGCGACGGGATGTAAAGACAAACCAATGGGAATCCTTGCTCCAGTTGTGCCAGCTATCTGTATTCCTGCTATTGGCAGCCGTCATTGGTCGCGCCTGTTCCGTCTTCAAATCCAGCAACCAGTTATCCGCTTCCTTATGCCAGATAGGGAAACAGCCATAATCACTCATCGTAAACATGATGTACCTGCCATCATACGAAGGACGGGGATGGGTAGCACTCTTGCCCAATTCGCGGGCATTGAAGATGGTATCCACCTGGTTGCCAAACTTACCCGTAGCCGCATCGAAACCAATCTTGCAGATATTATACTTGATATTCTTATACCCGCTTGGGATAGGCTCTGCTGTAGAAGAGCAGAAATAGAGCGTCTTGCCATCTGGTGAGAATACCGGATAAGTCTCGTAATGGTCTTTCGTCATCAGGAGCGAATCCAATATCAACTCATGGGGTGATGGCTGATAAACGAAGACATCTGATGCCTGGTCGAAAACTTCAATTCGCTCATCCTTCACGGCATGGAAACTCTGATGGGTGGTATTGGTACTGTAGGCGCAATACTTGCCCGACGGATGCCAGTAAGGATAAACCATCGAACCCTTCAGGGAATCATTCTTCGCCTTCAGCCACTCCCGCTTACCGTTCTGAGAAACCAAGGTAGCACCATGGTCACCACGCACATGGAAGGTAAACTGGTCAGGATTGGTTCTGTTTGCCGTATGACAATTGAGACAGGCACCCGGTGCTGCGGTATTCTCTAGAATTGCCGTTTCCTCAAAGTTACTCAAGTTGCGCTGATAGATGCCCAATTTGCCATACACCTCATAACCAGGAGCGATGCGACGATAAGTCACCCCCCAGTCATCAAGAGCGTATGGACTGACATGGATATCGAAGTCCTTATACTGCGTCCAGTTACCCTTCTTTTCCACATAAACAGTAACTTTCAAATCTCCACCCCTATTTTGAGCAAGCAGATGATGCCATTCATCGATATCGAAATTTGCGTAGTCGCCTTCACTTTGAAGTTCACCTATCTTTGATCCTTCTACCACTACATTAACAGATTCCGCATCTATATCCTCCACATTGAAGTTGAGAGGAGCAATCGTTGCGGGCACAGTAACTCCAATATAATCAGGATAAATCTTTGGAAGTTGATTTGCTTGGATGGGATTGGTGGGCACAAGAATTCCCGGTTTGGACATACAAGAGCCAAGTCCCAACATGCCCCCCATGAGCAATAATCCCATAAAATATTGTCTGATATTCATCATTAATCTATATTATAATCATGCCAAATGTCCAATCAGCAAGAATGCCAACTTAACATTTAACACTTAACATTTAACATTATCAATTAACCTCTTTCATTCCCTCCTTCTTTCCGGCAGCCTCATCAGCTCCTTGCACCATCACATAGTGCCAGGCATTGGATACATACGGCTGCTGACCAAGTTGAGGATCCTTCGGATTCTGCATATAGAGCTGGATGAAGTTGAGCGTATTGTTCACGTTCTGTGCATCCACACTATACGGAATTGTACGCGGATCGCTATGCGTCTTCATCCAGTTGCCGATGAGAATCTCCTGGAAGGTACGTGGAATATGGTCGTAACCCACGAATCTGCCCAGCGGATAATACTGCATGAACTTCTCCATATCGCGCTGCAGGAGTTCGTAGCACATCAGATATTCGTATGCCATCTTGTTATGGTTATCATTCAGGAAGAGCAAACCCAGCATCTGGTCCATCTCCCGATCGCTGAAGAGGAAGTCCTGCTTTTTCTCACGATACTTGCGCTGCTTGCCATAGATAGGATGTCGGTTGATAGCCTTCTCATTACCTAGCAGCGCCATCGTCTGATTCGCCCAGTTGCTATAGAAGAGCGTTTTCTGCAGTCGGCGGAGCAGCTTGGCTGCTACCTTATAATTACCGTTGATGATATCGCACTCTATAATCCTGCGGGTCAATCGGGCACTCTTGCGATAATTAGGTATCGCTTCCTGCGCCTCGAACATATATCTTTCGGCATCATTCACCATACCCAGGCGGAAAAAGATTTCTGCAGTAGATACTGGCGAAATCATATCGCGGGTAAAGGTAGGGAACAAGCCCTCGCCTCCATTCTGATAGAACTCGAAAAGGCGGTCGGCAAGCATACCTTTCTGGCTCAAGGCAAGATTCACACACGAGACACCCAGCGGTGTGGTAGCCGGCTTCTTCTCAGCCTTCTCAATGATCTTATCCCACTGTTCGGTGCGAACCAGGAAATCATAATCTATCAGTTCATAGGTCATCTCATCAAAAGAAGTCTTGATACCGAACCATGAAGCCACAATCACCAATACATAGCTCAACACTATGACCACTTTGGATTGCTGCAACTTCTGCAAGGATTTCCGGTGGCATGGAATCATCCCCAGGAAAGGAATCACAACAGCCCATACCATCACAACAAAAGGCAACGGAGATATGGCACCCGGATAGCGATAATAATTAAGTCCAGCAAAGATGCGATACAAAGGATATTGCAAAGTCTGCGTGGTCAATAATATCCAGGCCACAGTAAGGATAAGAATGACGGCAGAATAGCCTATTCCAGAAAAAACATTTCCCTTCTGCTTGGCATTCTTCAACGTATCACCTATCATCAGGACCGCATAAAGGAATACCACCGGTCCCAGAAGCCAATAAACCAATGCCGTGCTAACCAGTTCGAACACCACCTTTACCAACCGGTTGTGGAATCGGTTATGAATCCATCCTATTACTAAGGCTCCGAAAAGTGCAACGACAAAAGAGAGCAACACATTCTGGTCGCCCATGGCACACCATAAGGCGATACTTGGAAGAAAACTCAGGAGATAACCTGGGAAATCATGCCTTGCTCCGTATTGTTTCATCAGTCCCCATACGGCAGTCTGAATGCCCATCAGCAGCAAAGCGATGATGGCACCGCCCAATACAGGCATATAATAGAACTGTACCAGAAACTCACTGATATAGTCAGCCAAACCTCCCGGCAGCACAATGCGCTCCAAAAAGTAGCCGGAATCAAAGAGAAACATCTGATACTGTTCCTGAAAGCAGAGTCCGCCTACGTATGGCACTGCCCAGAATATCACGACCGCCACACCGAAGAGCAGCGACAGCAGCGGTTTCCAAGTTTTTATCATCAAATTCTTCATGAGATTATATTTTAAATTCATGTTCTTTCCACAACGTCCGTGGACGATTTAGGACTTTCCTTATACCCGTACAAAGTTACAATAAAATATTGTAACTTCCAAACAAAAACATACAATTCAACAAGATAGTACAGAAGAAAAGCAATAAAAGTCAAATCCTACTAACGTAATGTTACGAAAAGCCCCGATTGCTGGACGGCAGTCGGGGCTTAGCCTTATCGATATGATAATCATGACGATTACCAAACTTACTCATTTACTAAAGACTTTCAAGCCATCTTTGACCAGCTTTCGTCTTAGACCAAATAACTAACCCTGCGCCAATAGCACTAGCCAAGGCAAATATAATTGTCAACATTTCCATATCTATATTATTTAAGTTTCACCTTAAGAATTTCGTTACTAAAATAAGCAAATAGTACCGTTGCCGTGAAACCAAAACTAATGCACAGATAATTAAAAATCCCCATCTCATCTCCCGTAAACAATGGAGACAAGCCGCCAACAACAACACCGCTGCACATCAACTTGGATAAATCAAAGAAATAACCAGCTAAAATTTCTCTTCTGATTACGCTCTGAAATCTTATTTTTAGATAAATTTTCATCCATTCCCTATATTCTAAAATTTGCTGCAAATGTACGATAAATAATTGTAACCTCCAAATATTTTTGCAATTATTTCGCTTGATACAACACAGAAGTATCAACTATGAAACGGCAGTCAGGACTTAGCCTTATTCCGCCAAAAGCTCTTCACTCTTTACCCACTCTTCACCTCTCGGAATGCCGATAAACACAGGAGATTCCGAGAGGTGAAGAGTGGGTGAAGAGTATTTCTTCGTAAGCCTTGTATAAAAACGAAACAAAGGCATTTGGGATAGCTGTTCTAGGCAAACAACCCACTAGCAGCTAAAGCGCCAGTAGACTGCCTGCGGTTTGCCAGTTAACTGTCTGTATTAAACAGCCTTCTTTTTACCAATTCACAGCAGGTTTAAACAAACAAATAAGAGTAGCATTCAGCAAATCAAAAAAAGAAAAGCCCCGACTGTATCACTACAGCCGAGGCCTAACCTTATTTATATTATAATCACAACGATTATTTCACATACCTATTTTGCTTTTTTCTTGAAGACATAGAACCATGCAGTACCATTCTCAGGTAATTCTGCTGCAGTCAATACCAACTTATCATCGCTGGCTACTAATACATAATACTTCTGGAATACAGCATTGCCACCATTCACGTTTACACCCATAGGGATAACGAAGTTGTCATTGGTTGCAGTTGGGAATGAGATAGTACCCTTATCCCAGGTTGGGTCCTTGTGCTCCAATACACTTACAGAGATAGGAAGCTTGACGCCATCAGAACCGATTGCCTGCTTGTTAGTGATGTCGATAGTGAACCATGCACCGCTACCGTTACGGGCTACGCCACCAACCTTCTGACCAGCCTGCCCATCAATATCAGCACCATAGTTTACAGCCCACCACTGAGGCTTGTTGCCACTACCGAAAGGACCATTGCCCCATACAGCACCGGCAGCTTCGTTCCATTCCCAGGTAGTAGTTCCATCACCATCTTCGCCACCAGCGAGATACTCAAGAAGTTCTGGCTTGGTAGTTAAAGCCTCAACAGCGAAAGAACCAGCATTGTAAGTCTCCTGAGTGCCATCAGCCTTGGTATAAGTCAAGGTAATATTAAACTTACCTTCCTCTACAACCATCAGCTGATCACCATTCAGAGAAGCTGTACCAGCAGCCTCATCGGCACCTTCCTTAGTAATAGCCCAGTCAGAAAGCACGCCGTTACCATTCTCAACAGTGAAGACATTACCCTTTTTGCCTTCCTTGACCTCCTGAATAACCTTTACCTTGCCTGCATCAAAAGCAGTACCGAATTGTACAGGCTGGCCATCGAACTCACCTACAGTAGAAGTATAATTACCCTCAGAACCAGTTACGCAGAGACGCTTCTGAAGTTCTGCAGAGAGATAAGTAATCTCATCCACGTTCACCGTGAAGTCCTTGGTAAAGTCAACAGCCACATTCTTGCAGTGCACAGTAATGGTGTTGGCACCTAACTTGGTAACATAGATGGTATCGTATGCCTTGGAAGAGGTTACCTTACCTTCTGCCAACTGGTCTACCGACCACTGGCTTGTGATAGGAGAATGATTCTCGATGATGATACGGTTGCTATTCTTACCATTCACCTGAACAGGTGTTACCTTCGCATCAACGCTCTCTGCTGTTACATTCTCAGAGAAACCTGTGCTACCAGAATCGGTAGAAGGATCACAAGAAGTATAAAGCAATGTCAACATAGACAAAGCAAAAAATATCTTTTTCATATACTTATTCATTTAAAAGATTAAAGAATTGATTACTTCCAGCCCTGATATTCAGAATCAGCACCAGTCCACCCTTCATTCTGCTTTACGGTACCCAAAGCTACCTGAGTCTCAGGCATCTTCTGGAAACCGGCTGTAGCATTGTAACGGGCAGTATAACCTCCATTGTGTGGAGTATTCGTATCAGGCTGTCCGCAATAATAGATAGCAACGCCATTCTGCTTCTCAAGAGCAGCAGCGGCAATATGCCAACGACGAAGGTCGTTCCAGCGGGTACCCTCGCAAGCCAACTCCCAACGGCGCTCGTTTCTCAAAGCTTCCTCTGAATAAGCACCAATCGGGTTCAAACCTGCACGCTTACGCACCTCATTGATACCAGCCACATCCTTCTTCAACTCACTCTGCATCAACAAGACATCTGCGAAACGGATGAGTACCAGATCGTGGATATTATTCAACTGCATATTCTCCTTTCCCGAAGTATCCCAGTTGCCTGGGTACATCACATTCTCGAAAGTACAAGAATAGCCATCCTCCAACTGATCATTCTTACAGGTAACAGGAGCCCACTTCTTGGCATAAAAATCAGTTTCCTGAACAAAGTCTGCCCAACCACCTTTCTTATATGTCTCTACTTTAGACCAGTCCTGGATAGAAGCATCACGGCGTACATCATTAGGCTCGGCAGCAGCCCAATCCTTTACCAAATTTGGAGCTACAGGACCAGCACCCCAACCCTGACCGAATGGGAAGGTGTTGCCATAAGCCTGACCGCCACGAACACCAAAGTGAAGTGCATAGCCATTGGCATAACCAATTGTTGTACTCCAGGAAGCGAACTTATTGAACTTGATAGAGAACAAAGTCTCTGGGTTCTGAGAAGCATCATCCTCAACCCACTTGAAGCCCTGCCCCTTGGTATAATCATAATCCTCTACAGTACATCTGTTAGTATAAGCCCAGAGATTCTGATACTTATCCACCAACTTGCGACCAGAGTTAGCCACACAGTCATCGATGGCTGTAATGACATCATCCTTAGACAGGGAAGTTCCATCAGGAAGCTCCACAGAAGTCAGAGGATTATAAGTAGTGCTGGTCAGATCAGCCAATGTAGGACCATTGCCAAAGAAACCTGAATAGAACAACCAAGCACGACCCAGCAAAGCCTCAGCAGCATACTTATCAATATGTCCATCTGTGCTCTTTGTAGCAGGCAAGAGATTGACTGCATCACGAAGATCCATCAGAATCTGCTTCCAAGGGTCTTCAATATTACCTTGGGTGATAGCCTCAGAACCTGGATGCAAGCGCATTGGCACATTTCCGTACATAGAAGCCAACTCATAATAATAGAAAGCACGCAGGAACTTAGCCTGACCCATCAATGAGTTCTTGGTATCCTCATTCATGGAAGTATTAGGAAGTGCATCAATCAAGGTATTGGCACGGTTGATACCCCTGTAACGAGCCTCATAGAACACGTTGGTCATATCGGCATTATAATTACAGAGCAAATCCTCTGCCTGCATCAACTTATCGTTGAAACCACCACCACCGAGCAGGTCATCACTAGCCAACTGAGCGTAGTAAAGGAAGCTCATCTGTGGGTCTGCACAAACCTGGTTCAAATTCTGGTAAATACCAGCCAATACTGCCTCACCATCCTCCTTGGAAACAGGGAAGGTACTGGTAGATAACTCGCCTACATTCTGTACATCATTGATGTCGCAGGATGCCAAGCTAAGTACCGCCATAGCTGAAGCCAAAAATATATTTAACTTTTTCATTGTGAATTCAATTTTAGATTAGAACTTTACATTTACACCAACCATATAGGTACGAGGCTGAGGATAGTTACCTACATCAACACCTGTTACCCATGAGTCTGAGCCGATAGCAGTACCATTCTCTGGATCCATACCCTTATAACCGGTAATGGTAAAGAGGTTCTGGGCAGCGAAATAGAGACGGAGCTGCTGGAATGGGCTGTTCTTCCAAATCTTGGTGAAATCGTAACCCACGGTCAGATTCTGAAGACGGAAGTAGCTGGCATCCTCAATGTAAATATCAGAAATGGTCTGCCAGTTTGGACCTGCACTCATGTGGGCGAGCAAAGGATACTTGTTGGAAGTTCCCTCACCATGCCAGTAGTCATACACCTCTGTAGTGAAGTTCTCGAACTCACCATCGGTGAACTTGCGGAATGAACGAGCCACCTGCTGACCAAATGCTCCAAAGCCTGTAACAGAGAGGTCGAAGCCCTTGTAAGATGCACCGAGAGAGATACCCATGGTTACATCTGGATGTGGATTTCCAAGTTCTGTCTTATCGTCATCATTGATAACACCATCGCCATTTACATCCACAAACTTCAAGTCACCTGGCTTGATATCGGTACCCTGCTTAGAGTTAGCGGCATTGCCCTTGCAGTTTTTGTCAAGGTAAGCCTGAACGTCTGCCTCATTCTGCATCACACCTTCTGTCTTGTAGCCCCAGAAGTAGCCGATAGGATGACCTTCCTCGAAACGAGCCATATAACCGGTATTCTGAGCCAAGAGGTCCTTACCACCATTGTTGTATGCCTGGTTAGACTTCACCTCTGTTACCTCGTTGTGGTTGTAAGCCATGTTCCAACCTACGTTGTAATGGAAGTCCTTACCTATCTTATCGTTCCAAGAAAGAGAAAGCTCAATACCCTTGTTCTCAACAGTACCAGCATTCTTCATCTGGGTAGAGAAACCTGTTGTTGGATCTACAGGAACCGCAACCAGCAAGTCCTTGGTCTTCTTGTTATACCAATCTGCAGTAAAGCCCAAACGACCATTCAGGAAGCGAGCATCCAAACCGATGTTCAACTGCTCTGAAGTCTCCCAAGTCAGATCCTCATTAGGCAGACGTGAAGGAGCTGCACCGGAAACATACTGATCAGGATTACCATTGAAGGTATAATAGCTACTTGTATCGAATGCGAAAGCACCCTGCCACTGGAAGTTGTTAATGGTCTGTGCATTACCATTCTGACCCCAACCAGCGCGAAGCTTCAGGAAGTCGAGCCATGATACAGTCTTAGCCATAAACTTCTCGTTTGAGATAACCCAACCGGCAGATACAGATGGGAAATAACCCCAACGCTGACCTGGAGCGAACTTAGAGTTACCATCGGCACGTATAATGGCAGAAAGCATGTACTTCTCATCGAAGTTGTAGTTTACTCGGCCAAAGTAAGACATACTACGGGTATCGTCACAAGGAGTACCTGTAACAGATGCAGCATTGTTATTCTTCATATAGCTCATGTAAGCATGAGTCATATCACCGAACACCGAATTAGAAGAAGTAGCATTCAAAGAGAAGCCGAAGTCTGGACGACTCTCGCTATACTCTGTACCAACCAGAACATCAAAGTTATGCTTCTTCTGCAGATCAAACTTATAGCTCAAAGTGTTGGTTGTACTCCATCCCCAGCTTGTGCTCATATTATTTGTAGCCTTATCCTCTGTGCGGTAGTAATCGGCATTGGTTCTGTTGGCATCAAATACAGGGAGGAATGCACGCCAGGTAGATGTTCCCTGATAATAGTTCAACTGTCCACGGTAAACCAGATTTTTGATTGGCTGGATTTCCAAATAACCTGTAGCATGCAGATTCTGGTTGATGCTCTTGTTGTGACCAGACTGCTGGTTCAACATTTTATAGACTGGGTTTACAGAATAAGAGTTATAATTATCAACCCAGTTCTTCAAATCCTCAGCCTTGGTATAGCTGCCGTCGGCATTATACATAGGGATAGCAGGGTTAGCACGGAGCATGTTAGAAAGCTCATTGCTATACTGGCCACCAATCTGGATACCCTGATTCTGCTTGTGCTGATAGTAAACGTTCTCACCAATCTTCACTACATCCATACCCTTTTCAGTACGATAGATGACATGCTCTGAATTGATACGGAAGGTGAAACGGCGGTAGTCTGACTTAACAACATTGCCAAACACACCATCCTGATACTGATAACCGGCACCCATAGAGAAGGTAGAACGGTCGGAACCACCAGTAACGTTCAGAGAATGACTCGTTGTAACGGCATTCTTGTTGCGAATAGCCTCTACCCAGTTGGTTCCTTCGTTAGAACCATCCATATAAGAGTTGTAGAGATCTTCGCCCATAATGCTCTTCCAATCGTAGCCACTTTCACCACTGTTGAAACGCACCTGATCCATTACCTCCATATACTGTTTGGCAGTAAGCATCTTAGGCATTCGATATACGTTAGCCCAACCTACGTTGCCATCGTAAGATACCTGGATCTTACCCTGCTTACCCTGCTTGGTTGTTACCAAGATAACACCATTGGCAGCGGCAGAACCATAGATGGCACAAGATGCGGCATCCTTCAAGACGTCAATACGCTCGATGTCGGCAGGGTTCAAGTTGTTGATATCACCTGCTACACCATCAATAATATAAAGAGGAGCTGTGTTGCCGTTGGTACCGGCACCACGGATAGAAATCTTAAAGCCATCACCAGGCTGACCGGAAGCCGCCTGAATGTTAACACCAGGAGTCTGGCTCTGCAAAGCGCCAAGCACCTGTGTGGTATTCATCTTCTGAATATCATCACCCTTTACCTCGATGGTAGCACCGGTAACGAGCTTCTTCTGCTGCACACCATAACCTACGACAACAACTTCATCAAGAGTCTTGTCATCGGTCTTCATGGTGACTGAAATGTTAGACTGGTTGCCCACAGCAATTTCCTGTTTCTGGTAACCGATATAGGTAATTACAATAGTAGAACCCGGCTTTACGTTCAAGGTAAAGTTACCATCAAGATCTGTAACGGTACCATTACCAGGGTTGCCCTTTTTACTACACTTGCACCGATAATAGGACCTTCTGCATCGCTCACATTACCGGTTACTTTCTTTGCCTGCTGTACAGCATTTACGCTCTGACTAGGAGATGCCGCCCATGCTTCAGTCGTATAACTCAAGCCTAACGATGCTAACGCTCCCACAAGCAGCATTGATTTTTTTAAGTTCAAATTCATACTTTAGTAC
>ENA-OOQN01000446-OOQN01000446.1-human-gut-metagenome-genome-assembly--contig:-NODE-446-length-13328-cov-4.855195_pt1 | contig 13328 bp, 16 predicted proteins | sample MGYA00241092_ERZ501169 | MGnify/ENA primary metagenome ERZ501169 (study PRJEB25962, sample SAMEA2042489) | human gut metagenome | biome: human gut; feature: human-associated habitat; material: faeces... | reverse complement strand
ACAGGACGCACTGGCTATGCAGCTCTCCGGGGATCTGGTAAGCCAGGATCTTCGTGAATGTCTTTACCACCTGGGAGAAATCGTAGGCGGAACAATTGAGACGGACGAGGTTTTGGGGAATATTTTTAAGCATTTTTGCATCGGTAAGTAAATTACTGATTATCAAATAGTTAAATTGATTATAATCGATTAATATGGCGCTCTTTACGGGCGCCTTTTTTGTTGTACAAGTATCGTTGATAATCGTTGCTAAGCCTTTTTACGCCATTTTTTGTACCTCCTGTGTACCTCACCACGAAAATCCGAGGATTATCGTTGGCAAGGTCGTGGAGAATGTTGACTATGGTTGACAATAGTTTACGATGGTTGACAAAAAACAGGAGAAATGAAGGAGAATTAACCCCTAAATATTAAGTAAAAATGGCAACTAGTAACTTTAGAATTAAAAAGATTTGTGAGTGGTGCGGTAAAGAATTCGAGGCTCAGAAAGTTTCTACAAGGTTCTGTTCACACAGGTGTGCAAATTTTGCCTATAAACGGGCCATACGCAAAAAACGAGTGCAGACAACAGAGTCACAAACTCAAGTTCAGAAAACTGAACGCATCATTGAAGACATTAAGGAGAAGGAATATCTTTCCTTTTCAGAAACAGGACGTCTGTTAGGTTTATCTCGCCAGGCTATCTATACCATGGTAAAGGCAGGTCACCTTAAAGCGTCTAAAATTAGCAGTAGGCTTTCATTTATCAGGAGGACTGATATTGATGCTATGCTTCAAAATAAGCCTTATCAATATCGAATGCCCAAAGATACAATCCCTATCACAGACTTCTATACCACCAATGAGATTAAAGAGAAATTCGGTGTCAAAGATTCCTGGATATTTCATATAGCTAAAGAGCATAATATCCCCAGGACATTTAACCGTGGTAAAACCTACTGGAGTAAAAAACACTTTGATGACTACTTTGCAAAGAAAGCTCCCGATCCTGAAATCAAGGAATGGTACAGCACGCAAGACATGCAGGAGAAGTTCGGCATGACATTAACAGCCATCTATTCTTTTGTTTCAAAGAATGCCATTCCCAAGAAGAAGGTTGGCATCATGGTGTACTACTCCAAAAAGCATGTGGACATTGCCAAAGGTCTCATTGCCCCAGAAGAGCCCAAATACTACACCATTGCCGAAGCGATGGAGCGATTCAATCTGACACGGGACCAACTCTACCATTATGTGAAATACCATAATATTCCCCGTATCAAGGTCGGTAAATATACCAAGATCCTACGGGCAGAGTTGGACAAGTTCTTTGAGCCGCCAAAGATAGAATGAGCCGAAAGTTATTTTCCGGTGATAAATACCACCATCAGAACACCTATTTTATTTGCAACAAAAACAAGTATTAATCAAAAAACAATATAGCTATGACACTTACATGCACCAACGTAACTTTGAGACAAAAGCCATTGCGTAACGACCGTATATCTCTTTATCTGGATTATTACCCGGCCATCCGCAATCCTTACACGATGAAGATGAGCCGTCGGGAATTCCTCGGTATCTACATCTATGCCAAGCCCAAGAACGAGCAGCAAAGAATGTTCAATCAGGACATGTTGAACAAAGCAGAGGCAATCCGCTGTATCCGTGTCCAGTCGCTTATCAATGAAGAATTCGGGTTCCTGGACAAGAACAAGCAAAAAGTAGATTTCCTCGCCTACTTCCGGACAAAGGCACGAGAAAAGTATGAGAAATGGGATTGCGTTTACAACCACTTTGAGAAATTTGTTGGTGGCAAATGCACCTTTGGCGATGTCACCGTGGAACTGTGCGAGAAGTTCAGGGATTACCTGCTCAAATGTAAACAGATCAATCATCCCAATGCTTACATCTCACGCAATTCGGCAGCCGGTTATTATTCTACCTTCCGAGCCCTGTTGAAGATAGCCTATAAAGAAAAGATGTTGCGCGAGAACTTGAACGACTTTCTGGAAAAAATCGAATGGAAAGAAGTCAAGAAAGAGTATCTGACACTTGATGAAGTCAAAAAACTGGCAGCTACTCCCTGCAAGATTCCAGTCTTGAAACAAGCCTCCTTATTTGCCTGCATGACCGGTCTCCGTATCAGTGATATTCTGAAGCTGGACTGGCGTGATTTTGAAGTCGGTCCAGACCAAGGCTATTACATCCGTATCTGTACCGAGAAAACAGAAACCGAAGCAACCCTCCCCATCAGTCAGGAGGCACTGGATTTGTGTGGCGAATGGGGCACCGGAAAAGTCTTCAAAGGCTTAACCCGCTCCATGACCCATCATCCCCTGAAACAATGGATTACCGAAGCCGGAATCAGAAAGCACATAACCTTCCACTGCTTTAGGCACTCGTATGCGGTCATCCAAATCTCTTTAGGCACAGACATTTACACAGTATCGAAGATGTTGACGCACAAGAATGTCACCACGACACAGATATATGCTGATTTGGTTAATTCTAAGAAACGCGAGACAGCGAATAAGATTTCGCTGAAATAATTAGAATCATAGAAATTTGTTTTGCCTATTGCAAGGATTGAAATCCTCAGTCCTTGCAATAGGCATACCCTACATCACTATCTTATAGTAATAGTATATGTGATATAATAACTGATATTAAGTTTAGTCAGCAAAATAGTAACCCAATGAGAACATTGTTTATAATTTTATTTTTAAATAGCTTTGACACACTTCAAGCAACAATTAATAATATAATTTTAATTAGCTTGTTTCAAGTATTCATTAAGTACTTCTCGAGCATAATAATATCCTCTCTCCTTAAATCTATTCCAGGCAATAAATAGGACTATTAAGGACATCAGCCAAAACAACAAGTTGTTATAATAACGAAATGCACACATGAAAATTACTATCAATATGGTTGTAAGTATTGTTCGTGACCAGGCATATTGAGCATTAAAAGCAGGTACTCTGCTATCTTGGCAACCATTTACCTTTTTCATGGCACATCCAAACATTTTTCGTACAGAAGCATGTGGATCGTTTAATTCCTTTTTTAATGTGTCTATTGCTCTCTCTGCTTCATAGAATTTAACACGTTTACAACCTGTCCAATTTTGTCCTTCTACTAATGTAAGAAGATTATCTGAAGGCATACCTTTTATTGTTTTGTAATATAAGCCTTCAAGAAGACTTCCAATAGCATTAATAAAGTATCCAACCAAATAACCTAATGCAAGATAAGCAACAGCGTCTATTTGAATATTTTCTAAAAACAAATAGTTAACAACCGAAACAAGAACTACTCCTATTATGGTTGTTGAAAGCAAATCATAATACTTTATATCCATAATTAAACAGTTAGTGTACCAGCATAATACCACTCAACATAATGAATACCATAGATATTCTTTGCAATATTGCCCTTTCCTCTTTTGGATTTTAGGCATGTAGGTTTATTGGTGATTTCATTTTTTGTATAAATATGGACTTCATTCCCATCATTTTCAAAATATATATCGCCTGCCGTATTCTGAGTGATAGTTTGTCGTGAATTGCCATAATTAATATGTTCAGCAGGGGCATTTCCAATGATTATTAATTTAGGATTCAAAGCCGCTAATAGTGCATCAGGAACAGTACCAGACTTACGACCATGATGTGGTTGAAACAAAATGTCTACTTTAGGAATGCTATTCTTATATTCATCATAATAAGATTGTTGCATTTCTGTTTCTAAATCTCCCATCCACATATATGTAGCACCATTTTCCAAACTATAGGTAAAAATTGGACAAATATTGTTCATTCCTTTACCTTCAGAAACAAGTTTAAGTGCTTTCTTAAACTTATCATTATTCAAATTTGGCCAATGAAAAGATATACCAGAACTTCCATTATTATTATTTGAATTATTGAGCCAAGCCCGTGTTATGCCGCGTTGTATAGCATAATTTTTATTGGCTAACAGTTGCTGATAACATGTCAAACTTTTATCTTCAGCATCAGCAGGACGTTTATTTTCAACCGCATAAAAATTCACAATTTCCCACTGCTCATTTAAATATTCTATACCAGCTATATGATCATTATCAGGATGGGTTGAAATAAAACGACAGATTCTATCTTTAGATTCATTTTGAATCTCTTTAATAATTTCATCCTTACGGGCATTTTTACCCTCACCATCTTTTAGATAGCAATCGATAACTGTAAAATTATTGGAGTTATGCTTAATAAAAAACATATCACCTCTAATATCTCCTTCTGGAAACGAATAGGACTTTACTATAGACATAATATTTTGATTATATTAAAAGATAATAAACAAGATATATGCCAAGTGATAGGATTTGATTTTATGCTGCCAAAAAGTCAGTATTCTTGTTATTATTGATATTTTAGTCCGTCAGTTTGCTTTATCCAAAGACATTGACAGTTCCAGCAGTGTTGTCTAGTAAAGGTTTCCTTTCTAACGCAAAAAGACATATCATTATTTATTTCAATATGTATAACTAACGCATATAATTGTTGATAGTCCAAATTCAAAAATATGACTAGGTTTTAGTGTCATGCCAGACTTTTTTATTGTGGCATAGATGGCATAGAAATAAGTACCATATCGAAGACAAATGCTGCCACTTTCTTGGATTTATAACATAGTATCTATGAAATGACATATATTTGCGCACAAATAATTAGCAAATATCACTATGAATCAGAAAAGTTTAGAACATATAGCACTCTATTCCCTTGTATTGGTAGGTACTCTTGTTGTTGGCGTTTTAGCTCGGCAGTTTGTTTTATCCAAAGGTGTTGACGATTTCAGTAGCAGTGTTGCATTTTTTGCAACAGTAATTGTCTTGATGGCGATCTATGCCAGTTTACAGACAACTTTTAATCAGTTTCTGCTACCACGCATAGAAGCTTTTCTATTGCGTTTCTCTGCTTTTCAAATGGTGAAAAATCACAATGATACCGTTTCTGTTCCGGAAGCCCCTACAATCAAAGATTCAAACCAAGCTACGCCTGATGTCATTGAGTCTGCTCCTACCGCTGAAGAAACAATCTCTGGACCTTCAGAATATGAAGTTATGCGAACCAATTCTATTGCAAAAAAGAATCGTGCTATTCAAACCAAATTGGAAAAGGTCATTAGCTATACGAAGCAAACAATGGTTGCCTATATGAGTGAAGAGGATCTCAACCGTCTATGTACATACGTTGCTGAATATAGTTCAGGCGATACCTTGCAAAAGATAATGCCCGTAAAGGTGGATTCACAACTTAAAAGCATTGATATTATGCATTTTGGTTGGAACATTGGCAAGGCTTTTGGTATAAAGCGCATTCACACAGCCACATTCATCAAGAATGTTTTTGCCCATACCCTCCGTGACTTGGAGATCTCAACGATTGAACGTAAAATGTCACATACGGAATCTGAATGTTACATTAAACTACAACAATTAAAAGAGTAATATATGTCATTTATCATCTTCCATTGAGTCCCAATAATCACTATCCATTTTCATCACCTTAAAGGTCATTTCTGTCTGAAGCCCCAATCCAAAATCATATATATATTCTGTTAATTGATGGCCATTAATCAAAATAACAGTAGGCGAACCATTTAAGCTATCTACATAATCCATAGCTCCTTTTGTAAAATCTGAAGTAGTGATAAAAACCCCCTTTTTAGATGGAGTTCCTGCTACAGCTCCCACAAAACTCTGAACTTCATTACGTCCAACATTATTACCTAATGCATATCATTTAGCTTGAATAGAAATATGATTAAAGCCAAGAATATCTTCTTTTATAATGCCATCAATACCTCCATCATTTGAAAATTTTGTAACAAATCCTGAGTTCTTTACTTCACCTCCATATCCCATTGCTTGAAGTAATCTCACAACTAATCGTTCGAATTCTTGGGGCTTTTTACTAAGTATTGTCGTGAGAATTTCTGATTGAATGGATTGTTTTATATTATCATACGAATTATATAAACTTTCTTGAGGAGTCGGTTCATTCTCTCCGGTTGTTTCTGATGCTTCTTCTAATGTGTCTTTAATTTTAGATTCTTTCTTCGGAGTTCGTGCGTTGACAGTTGTCTTAATATACTCACTTATCTGTTCATCAGAACATGATTCAAGCATAGACAATCCTTTATCACTAATTTTATAGTCTCCTCTTTTAGGCTTTTCAACTAAGCCAGCAATGAATAGATAAGACAAAGCCCAGGAAATACGATCTAAAAATATTTCTCCATTACCTGATGGATACCATGCATTCATCTCTTCATCTGTCAAATGAAAATGTTCTGCTAAAGGAACTCTAAAATCTTTGGCTCTCATAACGGCCCCCGACTTTAGTGTTTTCAACGCTTGTATCCTAATTTGATCAAATTGCGGTATCATTTTGGTATTCACTAAATTAAATTGATAACAAACAAAGTTACTGCTTTTTCCTCATATATTCTAATAATATATTTCTTTTATACACAAACTCTGTGTATCCAATCGCTTTCTATATTGATATTTAATTATTTACCGTCAACAATCATCATCAAAAGTTATCTCACAGTTATATTCCGGTGATGTTTTCCACCATCAAAACACCAATTTCCTTTGCCAGCGAACAATTAAAAACGAGTACGTATGGCAAACGAACAAATCACTTTTGATAAGCTGCCGCAGGCGGTAGGTTATCTCACAGAACAGATGGAACAAATCCGGCAAATGGTAGCGGCATTGCAACCGCAGGCTTCTTCCGACAAGCACCGTCTTATTGAAATTGACGAAGCCTGTAAAATTACACGAAAGGCAAAGCCTACCATTTACACGCTTGTGCGTAAAGGACTGATTCCAGTCTATAAAAAAGGTAAGAAACTCTATTTCTATGAAGATGAATTGCTGCAATGGATTGAGTCCGGGCGCAAGCAGATGCAGGCCATGTCGCTCCAGGAGCAGGCAGCAGAGATAGTACATGGAGTGAAGCGCAAACCAAAGGGAGGTTATAACTTTTGATTTGCACGGCTATGGAAACTTCCAAATTAACAGCAGAAGGTATCATCGGCGAGGCTGTGCGTATTGAAGCCAAGATGTCCGGTAGTGAGTTTCCGATAGAGGTCTTTCCTATCAGGATTCAGCGTATCATCAGCAGTTTGCACGATTGTCAGGGCTATCCCGTGGATTATGTTGCTGCGGCTATCCTTGCGGCCATTGCCGTGGGGATTGGCAACTCCCATCTGGTGCAGGTGAAGCGCAACTGGCTGGAAAGTCCCATTCTGTACATGGCACTGATTGGACGCCCCGGAGCCAATAAGAGTCATCCGCTGAGCTTCGCTTTCCAGCCGTTCATTGAGCACGACTATTGTCAGAATCAGGAGTATCAGAAATTGTCTGCCGAGTATGAACGCACTATGTCCATGAGCAAAAAGGAACGCATGGAAGCCGGTTTGGATGAGTTTCCGCAGGCTCCCGTGCGCAAACGCTTTCTTGTTTCGGATATCACTCCCGAAGGATTGAGCCTGATACATGCTCAGAATCCCAGAGGACTCTGCCTTTGGTCGGACGAGCTATCTGCCTGGTTCAAGAACTTCAACCGCTATAATAACGGTTCGGAAGAACAGTTCTGGCTTTCGGTGTTCAATGCCAAGCCCACGATTTCCGACCGCAAGAGTACGCAAAGTTCCATTTTTATTAGACGTCCTTACATCTCCGTTATCGGTACCATTCAAAAGAAGATTCTGGGCGAACTGGTCAAGGGCGAGCGTTCGAGTAACGGTTTCATTGACCGTATTCTTTTCGTGATGCCTGAATCTGTCTTGAAAAGCAGATGGAACGACCGGGAAACTCCTGAAGAGCTGGAAATCCAGTGGCAACAGATTATCGACAAGCTGATTGCACAGGATTGTCCGCATGACGAGAATAATGAGTTGCAGCCTCAATGCCTGCCATTCGATGAAGACGCCAAGCAGCGGCTTTACGGTTGGCAGCATGAAAATGCCCGCCAATGTGATATGGAAACCAACGATGCTTTGGTAGGTATTTACTGCAAACTGGAAATCTACATTATCCGGTTTTGTCTGATTATCCAGCTTGCCCGATGGACTTGCGGAGAGTGCGACAAGCATACGATTGACCTTGAAAGCGTGAACCGTGCCATCCTGCTGGCCGAGTATTTTCGGACAACAGCCGTAAAAGTACAGACTGCCGTCAGCCAGGAACAGTTGAGCGAATTGCACCGCAACATCTACCTGAACCTGCCTCAGAGATTTACGACGGCAGAAGGTATCGGCATTGCTGAAAGTTACGGGATGAAGGAACATGCTTTCAAGATGTTTCTAAAACGCCACATCGGAACATTATTCAGAAAAGAGAATCATGGAGAATACAGTAAATAAACCTGTTACTATGCACATTTTCGCAACCGAGGGGTTTGTGAAGTTGCGAAAATGTGCATAGTAACATCCAAACAGAAAGAAAAATGAACTACAGATTCACATTAGAACCATACAAAGGTGTCAGCACCCGGCATACATGCCCGAACTGCCACCGTAAAAGTTGTTTCGTCAAATACATCGATACGGAAAAACAAATCAGTTTTCCCGATTATGTAGGGCGATGCAACCATGAACAAAAGTGCGGCTACAACTATACGCCCAAAATGTATTTTGACGAGAACCCGATGGCCAAAGAGCGATTGAGCAAAGAGTTTGTGCCGATGTCAAAGCCACGCATCAGTCTGCCTCCTGTGCCTTCATTCATTGAGCCGGAAATCATGAGGAAGTCCCTAAAGCTGTATCACACGAACAAGCTGTTTCAGTTCCTGAGTTTCCATTTCGGGCAGGAGGCTACCGAAGAGCTGATGTTACGCTACCATGTGGGAACCTCGAAGCATTGGCCGGGAGCTACGGTCTTCTGGCAGGTGGATATTTCCGGACGGGTACGCACCGGAAAAGTGATGCTCTACAATCCCGAAAACGGAAGACGGATTAAAGAGCCGCACAATTACATAACGTGGGTACATTCCCTTTTGAAGAAAGAGAATTTCAACCTCCGGCAATGCCTGTTTGGTGAACATCTATTGTCCTCCGACCAGCAGCGTCCGGTTGCCCTAGTGGAGAGTGAGAAAAGTGCTTTGATATCCAGCTTCTATCTGCCTCAATATTTATGGATTGCTTCGGGCGGAAAGAACGGAGCATTTAATCGGGATGCCATGAGTGTATTGAGAAACCGACGTGTCCTGCTCTTCCCAGACTTGGGTGCGACCGACTATTGGAACAGTAAAATGGAGATGATCCGGAGCCTGGGAATAGAGGTTTCTCTCTTCGATTTTATGGAAAGAAACGCAACAAAAGAAGAACGTGATGCGGGTTATGACATTGCAGATTTTCTGCTGAGAGAAGAGACAAAAGAGGCTATTCTTAATCGTCTTATTGCATTAAATCCGGCCTTGAAAACGCTGGTCGATACTTTCGATTTACAGCTTGTCAATGTGGAGAAAGCACCGCTTCCAGTAACGGTTCAACATACTCGGAAAGGACTTTTCAAACGATGACTGTCAGATGTCTGATTCACTTCTTTTTCACTGGAGCAAGTTTATGCCGGTGTATTACATTTCCCAGCCACTTGCTCACCTCAAAAGAAGGTGAGACGGCTCCCGATGGTCACAATTATTAATCTCAAAAGCAAATATTATGGACAAGAAAAATACAGTTACAATCCGTCTTACAGACGAACAATTCGGCTGGCTCAGAGCACTTAGCCGACGCAGTAAACGCAGCCAAAGCGAAGTAGTGCGTTCACTCATCGAACACGGTACGGTGCGCGAACGAATTACGAGAGAAAATCTTGACATCATCCGTAAACTGATTGGAGAAAGCACAAACCTGAATCAGCTTGCCAGACGAGCCAATGCTTACGGTTTTTATCGTGTGGCCGATGAATGCAGTACCGCCGTTCAACAGATTTCACAACTCATAAAACAGCTCAAGGATGATAGGTAAAATTGTCAAGGGAACATCGTTTTCCGGGTGCGTAAACTATGTGCTGAAAGAAGATAAATCGCGACTGCTTAAAGCGGTTGGTGTCTACGGTTCGCCCGAAGAAATAGCGGAGCAATTCGAGTTGCAGACTTTACTGAACGACAAGGTCAAGAACAAGGTCGGCCATATATCATTGAGCTTCTCCGCAGAAGACGGAGACCGCATCCGTGATGATGATGGGCTGATGCTAAAGATCGCCCATGACTATATGAAACTGATGGGAATCGTGAACACGCAGTTCATCATCGCCCGGCATACTGACCGTGACCATCCGCATTGTCATATCGTTTACAACCGGGTAGATAATGACGGGCGCACCATCAGCGATAAGAACGACCGCTACCGGAACGAAAAGGTTTGCAAGATGCTGACAGCCCGTTACCGTTTGCATTTTGCTGAAGGAAAAGAGCATGTCAATTTCATGCGGTTACGTCGTCATGACAAGGTAAAGTATTTTATCTATCATGCCTTGAAACGAGAAGTTCCGAACGCCCGAAGCTGGAGTGAGCTGCGACTGGCCTTACGGAAGTACGGAATTGATACGCAATGGAAGCAAAGTCGCACGACCGGAGAGATGCAAGGTGTCAAGTTCACATGTGACCAACTGACCTTTAGCGGTTCCAAGATTGACCGCCAGTTCAGTTTCCTGAACATCGACCAGGAGCTGAGATATAACGCTCTTTCTGCTACCATGAACCAGCGTCAGGCACAGGCAGAAACCATACGCGAGGAACCTCGTCATGAATACCAGCAGGAGAATCATTCCAGCATCAGTGTGGGATTGTTCACGCCCTCTCCTACGGATTATGATACGGAGGAAGCGATACAGGCTAACCGGCTTAAAAAGAAAAAAAAGAAACCGAAACGCAAGCGAGGTTTCAGTCTATAATCAATTTTTTATTAACCATCAAAATTCAAATTATTATGAACTATTCCGATTTTATTTACGATTTCAATCTCTATTTGTGTGAGAGATTTGGTTACAGAAACTGCTGTTCCGTTATGCACAACGCCAACGGCATTTGTGTTTCTGTCCATGTAGGCGAAATGGATTTATATATCCGTTTCTGGGAATACAGTTGCGGCGTTGGCAGTATCCCCGACTGGAGCATCATCATTGTGCGCAGCAACTTCAAACGAAACCAACAGGAAAATCTGAAAGACCTTGCCCGTTTCTTCAAGGAGTACGCCCCACGCTATGGTTATAAATACCTCTGCACCGAAGATGATGACTACAAGTATTATCAGACCCTTGGTCTGAAACTTATCCACAGAGGATTTTTCAGACAATATAATTATGGGTTGCCGTTGAATGAGTTGGAGGTGTAAGAGAATCTATAAGCATTAAGGAAGGATAAAATCTCTTCCTTAATGCTCTTTATAATTATTGTCTTTGCGGAACTAAAAGAGTTTCTTAATATAATGTTCACACAAAAGATTTTATAGTACAAATTAAGATGGTGTGGATCGTATTATTTCATTTAATTTGGCGAAATTCTCTATTTTATAGAGATATTTCTCTAAAAGTCACTAACTGATAGAATAAAAAGACTAATTTTGTAATTAAATTAAAGGCTGTATAAACTAAAAGCCATAGACGTATGCAAGAAAAAGACAAAAATATAAATAGAATAAAGGCTGTACTCGCAGAAAAAAATAAAACGAGTAAATGGTTAGCAGGTCAATTAAATAAAGATCAGACGACAGTTTCAAAGTGGTGTACAAACACTTATCAACCTAGTTTAGAGACTTTGGTTAAGATTGCAAAGTGTTTGAATGTTGATGTGAGAGATTTAATTGTAAAAACTGAAACCGAATAGTTTATGTATAAAATTGAATGGGATAAAGAAACCGGAGGAATTGTACTCAAATCTTATGTGACACCTGAAACTTTAGGAATATCACCACGTCCTGTGTTTTGGGAAGAATTGGATTTGTTAAAATTAAATGAACTAGGATGGGTCTATCCTCATAGTCAAGAGCCTTTATTGTGGGCATGCAACAAACAATATTACTATCGAGGGGAATATGTATTTGAAGTAAAAGGTGGTAATATCTACGATTCTGCCACGGTTATTCTACAGCAAGGTAAAGAACAACTTAGAATTCAACCTGTAGATGTCAAAGAGATGCTTTACCGTAACAAGGATTTTCTATTTCTTCTTGAAAGTGAAGCTATAGAATTCATTCGTGATACATATCTACAATATGCATCTGCCAATCGTAGTACCGAACGCGTTGCTTCCAATCAACTTGACTATAATATGCTACTTGAAAGAGCAGAAAAACGTAGCAAGAAAAAAATGGCTATCATAAAAGAGGATTGTGACAGTTTTGATATTGTACCAATAGAAGTTGCAGAAAATGACGGTAAACGTATATATCATGCAACTAAGATAGATCGTTTTCTTGCCTCATTCTCTGGAGGGAAAGACAGCCAAGTAGTTCTTGATCTCTGTACACGAGCCATTCCTTCAACCGATTTTGATGTGATTTATAGTGATACAGGATATGAATTACCTACATCATTAGACTTGTACAAACAAGTTCAAAATCATTATACGTCTTTATATCCAGATTTGAAGTTCTCGACTGCTCGCAATCATGCGCCAGTTCTTAGTTATTGGGATAAGATTGGAACTCCAAGTGATACTCACAGATGGTGCTGTTCCGTTATGAAAACAGCACCACTATATAGGATGCTTAAGATTGAAGGGACGAATAAACAAGCCCGAGTTTTAGCTTTTGAAGGTACAAGATCAGAAGAAAGTGTACGTCGTTCTAAATACAAACGTATTGGTAAAGGTGTAAAACATGATGTCGTAATTAATGCAAGACCTATTTTAGAATGGAATACAACAGAAATTTTTTTGTACTTATTCAAATATAATCTATCAATAAATACAGCCTATAGAATAGGTAAGCCACGTGTTGGATGTTTAATTTGTCCTTTTTCTTCCGAATGGGATGATATGATTGTCAATAAAACTTTTCCAAATGAGCTAAAACCTTTTTTATCTCGTCTTGAAAAACTTGCTATTTCAAGGAAGATCCCCAATTGGGAAGAATACATCAAGGGGCACAAATGGAAACTTAGAGCTAGTGGTAAATTTATGCAAACTAATTCAAAAGTTGTATTTAAACAATCTCCAAATGAATTAATTGCAAAAGTCGAAGGAGAACAACAAAATTTTGCTATTTGGATAAAAACACTAGGTAAATGTCATCACTAGTGGGCACTTTAAATTAAACATCGTTCTTTGAAATCTTTGATAATCGCA
>ENA-OOQN01000435-OOQN01000435.1-human-gut-metagenome-genome-assembly--contig:-NODE-435-length-13622-cov-3.144100_pt1 | contig 13622 bp, 8 predicted proteins | sample MGYA00241092_ERZ501169 | MGnify/ENA primary metagenome ERZ501169 (study PRJEB25962, sample SAMEA2042489) | human gut metagenome | biome: human gut; feature: human-associated habitat; material: faeces... | reverse complement strand
CAATATATATTGTTTTGCCTTTTCAATCGTAATGGTATCAACAGTTGTACCCTTTGAGTTATCATACATCTGTTTTAGCATATATTCGCTTCTCATGATGTGGTAAATATATTTCGCATTTATTTGATAGTCATTACACAAACAAAGTACACTTGCATCCTTGTAATAGAACTTATCAGACTCTTTTACAATGTAGCATTTGCCAATAGTACCAACGGCAGAAATCATAATATCTGACGCTTTGGGTACTGGAAATTTCTCCTTTAATGAGTTATAATGTTCCTCTGAAATATATAATTCATTATCTACAAGTCCATAAATAGACAGCTTGGCTATTTCACGTGCTCTATAAAATGGAACACCACTATGCTTCCAATCTGACTTCAAAATTCTTTTAGCTGATACGACATTAAATATTGACCCTAAATTTGCCGTTATCCACCCGCTCGGAACGTCAAACGTATAATGCCCGTTATCACAAGGTGTGAAGTCGGGATTTATGCGCTTCAATAGTTCAATGGCTGGTTCGTCATTCGGATCTTGCGGTACTAGTTTACCGTGAATGGCAAGATCAAGGATTTTGGATTTGGTATAGGCTATAAGATTTTGAATGTCAGTAATATTTTGTTTGAGCGAATCAATCAAAATATCATACTTAGACACCTCTTCAATTATCCTTCTAACTTCATTTAAAGGCGGTATTGGTATTCGCATATTTTGAGATTGTGTCAGTGATATATTAACCTGTCCGGCAGAACCTCGTGTGGCAATAGAATTTATTTCTGACATTTCCTCTAAGTAGATTTTTAGATATGATACCAACACCTCTTTAAATTTGTAAGGGCGTATTAGTACAGCGGCCTGATTAAAATTTGCTTGTGGCAATGTTGTAGGAATAATTGCAAGTTTACCAAGAGGTGGTCCAACAATATTCATAATAAGGTCTCCTACTTCTGTGCGCGAACGCTGGAGCTTTCCATTATGCACTTCTTCTGTAATATATTGTGGATGATAGGCAAAATCTATTTTTTGATTCCTGAGATTGTACATCTTAATGTAAGGAACACCATTCTCTACAAAGCATGTTTTATCTGGTGTACTTCCAGATGCAACATAAGCTATATCTTCCAATCTACACCATACCCACGAATTCGGCAGCTCAAACGGCACATTCTCATAATGGGGCGTATCGGAAGACTTTGCAGACTTCTTACTCCGTTTGATTTTGCCTTCTTTTATCAGTCGTTCTTTTTCAGCCTTGATTCGTTCGAGCAGAACTGATGCTGGTTCATCGTTGGGATCTTGGGGTACAAGTTTTCCATGTATCGCAAGGTCGAGTATCTTTTGACGTAACGCTTTTGTATCCATCGTTATATTTCTGTTTGTAATTGTGCAGTTTTGGCTGCACAATTACTATTCATGTTCTTCCAGTTTCTTTAATTCCTCATTTTCTTCAAACTCTTCAATCCATTCCTTCACCTTAGCTTGCAATAAAGCCTTGTTGGGGAGATAGAGTTGATAAGCAGAAGCATAGATGTTAGCATCTTTAGGCAAGGTAAGTTCCACTAGTGCATCGTTCTTCTCCTTACACAGTAGAATACCAATTGTCGGCTTTTCAAAGTCTTGTTTGACATAGCGGTCGTAATAGTTGACATACATCTGCATCTGCCCAAGGTCTTGGTGAGTTAGTTTGTCTATCTTCAAATCTATAAGCACATAGCATTGTAGCAAACGATTGTAAAACACCAAGTCAACAAAGAAATGCTGCTCATCAAATGTGAACCTTTTCTGCCTTGCTTCAAATAGAAATCCTTTGCCAAGTTCTAATAGGAATTGCTGCATCTTGTTGATAATGGCATTCTCTAATTTAGACTCTGAATAAACTGCATCGGGTTTTAGACCAAGAAACTCTAATGTGATGGGATTCTTGATAATGTCTGATGGTTTCCCAATAGATTGTCCTTCCTTAGCCAACCGCATTACTTCATCTTTGTTACGGCTCAAAGCCAATCTCTCATAAAGACAGCTTCCTACTTGACGGCTGAGTTGTCTTTTAGACCATTGTTGTTGAGTACATTCTATTTCATAGAAACTGCGGGCATCCGGATTTTCCACCCTCATCAGTATAAGATAATGAGACCATGAGAGAGCGAATGTCGGCTCAGAGATACATTCCTCTGACTTCGGATAATCGGCTAACCACTGGTTAGCCTTTTGACTCGGCTTTGGACAACCACTGGTTAGCCCTTTAGAAAAAACAATATAAAACTGCCGTATATTCTTAAGCGTTGAATATGACCATCCATCTCCCAACCTATCAGTCAGACGTTTGGAGAGTTCTTTCAGCACCGCCTTTCCATATTCGGCTCTTGTTTCCCCCTTTTGCTCATATTCTACTATATATTGTCCGATATGGAACTTAGTATAAACCTCAGCTATATTGACGGCTGTTGCCACACGTTCCCTTGCCTGCGTAACAAGGTTAACAACCTTCAAGAACAGGTCGTTTATATCTTTATCATTTGTGAAAACCTCTTTTCCCATAACTCAATTTTCTTCAATATTCGCAAGTAGCTTTTCAAGTTCAACCACAGCAGCACTTATCGTTTGGCTTTTATCCTTTATATCAGCCATCAGCTCTGCCAATGAACGGTTGTCCACCTCACCACCTTGCTTTATCCAAGTAATGTCAAGACTTGTTTTGTCTCTGGTAAGAATTTCATCTACAGGGTATTTACGCCAACGACCTTGCGGATTATTTTCTGCATCGTATGTCTCTACTCGATTATTATAGCAAGAAACAAAATCATCCAAATGATGCCGTTCCAGTTTATTGGTGGCAAGCGTATGCTTTATATCTGTACGGTAGTCGTAAAACCATATTTCCTTGGTCGGTTGTCCTTTGCTGAAAAACAACACGTTGGCTTTTACGCCTTGGGCATAGAAAATACCTGTAGGTAAACGCAAGATAGTATGCAAATTAAAATCCTGCAATAAGCGTTTACGAATAGTCTCACCTGCTCCAGCCTCAAAGAGAACATTATCAGGAAGTACAACTGCTGCACGTCCTCCCGTTTTGAGCATAAGCATCATGTGCTGGAGGAAATTTAACTGGTTATTCTTGGTCTCTACATAAAAATCCGGGCGGTTAATATCCACCGATCCAGCCGGACGAGTTCCAAAAGGAGGATTGGCAAGAATCACATCTACAAGAGTTGACGGTTCTTTTTCCAAAGAATCCTCACAAACAATCGGACTACGGTCTGTACCAATACCATGCAAATAAAGATTCATGGAAGCAAGCGTCACCACTAAAGGCGTATTATCCACACCATGCAAAGCTTTGTCACGCAAGAAATCACGTTTTTCTTTACTTGCTGACTGACCTTTCATATAATCGTAAGCTGTAAGCAAGAATCCACCCGTTCCACAAGCCGGGTCACAAACCGTTTCCCCCATTTGCGGATTGATACAATCTACCACTGCCTGAATAAGTGGACGAGGAGTAAAATACTGTCCTGCCCCGCTTTTCTTGTCTTGTCCGTTCTTTTCAAGAATGCTTTCGTAGATAGCTCCTTTCACATCACCGTCCATAATGAGCCATTGCTCCTCATCAATCATGGTGATGACCTTTTTCAGATAAACAGGCTTGTCTATCTTGTTTTGCGCCTTCGTATAAATCGTACCTATCAGATTATCCTGCTCACTAAGCAATTTAAGGGTCTCTTCATATTGTTTTACCAAATCCAAGCCATCAAGTACTATCAAATCTGCCCACTGATAACCAGTTGGAATAGCCGACTCTTCTCCAAACATTTCTACATTTTCGGCATCCATCTTCAAGAATAAAAGATAGGTCAGTTGGGTAATATAATCAGTAAATCCAATTCCTTGTCCGGCAAGAGTGGTTGCCAGATTCCATACTTTTTTGGTGAGCGATTGCTCTGTTGTATTATTTGTTGCCATTTCTTTATGCTGCTTTTCTTAAAACTACAAATGTGTAAAGTGAATGAAGTGCCTCGTCTGCCTTCTGCATATTGCCAAACGCTCTAATCATTTGGGCTGCATGGGTAGCATCATCTTCACGAATATCTCTGATAGTACAAGCTCCGTTAGAAGCGATGTAATCCACAATACGACTGATAACCTCTCGCTGTTTGTCAGTTATTTCACGCTGGTTTTGCCCTAACCAAAGATTGAAAAACTGTTTAGAGGTAGTAACTACGCTATCCAATCGTTCGATTTGGTGGAAAGCAAAGCGCACAAGTTGTATGATATTGGTCAATGCATCGCTTTCTTCTTTGGTAATGGAACGCCTTACCACTTTAGGGTTAACTATGGCATAAGAGTTCCAGAGTTGTTTGGATGTAAAATGATTGTTTGCCATTTTAAGTCTGTTCTCCAAATCCTTTAGCATCGAATAGGTTATAGGCTCTCCCTCATTGTTGTAAATGATGCGCAGTGCCTCTATTTCGTCATAGTACTTTTTACAAAAATCTTCAAAAGCCTCTGTCGTATTTTTTGCTTCCTCAATGGAAAACCCTTTGGAGATAAGCGTATCTTCACCCGGCATCAATGTATTGACGAATCCGGCTGCAAGTATAAGAAGGTATTTCCGAGCATCTGCATGATTGGCAAGCGGAGCGACTAGCCCCTTACGTTCATTGTTAGGCTCATCAGTGCTTACAAACGGTGGAAGAATGCCTTTCTCCAGTGCATCGTATATTCTGGCAGAAAGTTCCTTCATGTCATCATGAGACAAACGGACAAACTCTTTCCGTTGCGGATCATCCGCCTTGTTGTATATTCGGGCAAGCGTTGCAGCAAGCCGTTTGAGATACTCGTCAGGAATATAGCCATGACTAATACGTTCTAATAGCTCCTTTAGAGTAATCGTCTTTGTTGTAGGAGCATCATCTATAGGTGCCACTGTTTGCGCATGTTCCGTCACGCCTACCGCATCAACCAAATAAAAACAATCCTTGCTGAATGCGTTCGGGGTAACATTGCGAAGTTGCTCATCACCAATAGTACGTACTCCACGCCCTTTCATCTGAATATACAAAGGCAATGACTCCACATCACGCATGAACATCACTACTTCCAGCGGCTTTACATCTGTTCCGGTGGCAACCAACGTACAGGTGACAGCAATACGGAAATCCTTGTCGTTACGGAATTGGCGTATCAGTTCGTTACTGTCGCCTGCCGAATAGGTAATTTTCTGAACAAAGCGGTCATCAGTCCGTCCAAACACCTCTTTAGCTATTTGTACGATATTTGTAGCATGAGCTTCATTGAGAGCAAAAATCAATGTTTTGGGCAAAAAGTCCATATTTGGTTCACGTTGCGGGTCATTAAACAATTCCGTATAAACCACATCCCGATAGGTCGAAAGGACTAACTTTATCTGTGCCGGATTGATAATACTCCGATTAAGTTCTTTATTTGTATAGATTTTGGTTTCCTTACTACTTACAATCTTAACCTCACCTGTATATCTTGTTTCTTCTTTAAATTTCTCACCCTCTAATATAGCCCCACCCGTTTCTGTGACTTGCGTTTTTATTCTATATACCCGACAATCCACATTCACGCCATCAACAATACTCTTTTCCAATGTGTAGTTAACAATGCAGTTATTATTGAAGAATGCCATTGTTTCAGGGATAGGAGTTGCGGTCAGACCAACCAATCTTGCCGTATCGAAATACTCCAGCACCTTGCGCCAGTTCCCATAAATGGAGCGATGGCACTCGTCTATGATAATCATATCAAAGTAGTCGTGCGGTAAGTTGGGATTAGGAGGCAAGGTTACTTCCTCTATAGGTTCATTCTCGTCATCATCATTATCCTCAATAGTTTCTCCTTTCAAGAATGAGAATAGACGTTGTATTGTAGAAATAACGACATTGCTATCAGAAGGAATAGAAGACGAGCGAAGGCGATTGACCGTAAAGATAGTATTGAAAGCCTCCCCGTTCTCTGTCAGACGGAAAGTTCCAAATTCTCCTTCTGCTTGTTTTCCAAGATTATTTCGGTCTACAAGAAACAACACTCTACGCATTGGTGTATAAGAAAGCATCCGGTAGGCAGCAAGACAAGCAGTATATGTTTTACCCACACCGGTGGCAAGAACCATCAACGCCCGATTTTGCCCGGCACGGAAACTCTTTTCAAGTTCTGTCACTGCCTCATATTGGCAATCACGCAGCCCTTTCTTTTTCAATGTAGGGAGTCCGGCAAATGCATCTTCAATTCCCAGCCTCTTTACCAATTCATGTGGTGTAGGGATATTCATGATCTGCCTGAAACAAGAATCTTGTTCACGAAAATCACAGCAATATAGTTCCTTACCATTCGAAGTGAAGATAAAAGGCAATGGCTTTTGATATGCCTGATAGATATTCGGAACACTTCTTGCATATAAGGCTGCTTGCTCGCATACCTCTGAAGCAAAAGCATCCGTTTCTTCACGCTTAGCTTCAAGTACCCCTACTGCTTTTCCATTAATGAAAAGGAAATAATCTGCCTCAAGATTTCCTTTCAATAAACCTTCTCTTATGGCTCCAGCCGTACAAGTAGGTTCATAATCCTCCCTGTTGACTACTTTCCAACCAGCATCGGCAAACCACTGGTCTATCTTTATTCTTGCTTTTTCTTCAGGAGTCATGTTCTTGATATTGTAAATTATCGGAAGCTTATGTCAAAAAACAAATTGATATTCAAAGCTATAACTTTACTCTTTCAATAATTGATTCACTCTAAGGAAATTCACAAACGAATCAATAATTTTAGAATTACGATTAATAATATCAGTTTCAGTAAAATCACTATATGAATTACTTATCTCTGCCAATTCTACAATTTGAGAGCCATTCTTTTCCTGACCATTAGCAGTGGTAAAACCTTTATAATATTTTACTTTATCTACAAAGCGATAGTCGGAAGCTCTGATATTCAATCTTTTCTCAAGAAGAACTTTATTCCCAAGTATTTCTACATTCTGAGGATTTGATAAGCTTTTTTCTTTATCCCGTCTGTTTCGTGCATATATATGTTCTATATCGAATCTAGTTTCCAATGACAATAATGATTGATTATCATGTTGAAAAGCCCACCAAGTAATCATTGATTTTGTAATCGCACGACTATTATTGAATACATAATTTGTTATTTGCGCACGATAACGTTCTTCTGAAAATTTGAAATCTGAGAATGTTACTTCTTCGCCTTTGATTATTTTAACCATTTCCGCATACACAGGGGTACGCAAAGAATTAACACCTGGATTAGTTATAGCATACGCCCATATGAAAGCTGTTATACAGTCCAAGAAACGACAAAAAGCATTTTCTTCTATTTCATCATTTTCATCACGATGGTACATAAAATACACAGAAGTGATATACGTCCACATTCCATTAGGAGCATAACTAAGTACGAACAAACGCTTTAGAACTTTATCTGAGAAACGTTCTGTTTCTTGATTGTTAACATCTTGCCAAAATTTGGCAAGGCTTACAAGATTACTCAATGTCTTTGGCTGATGCAAAAGAGGATAACTGCCATCTCCTTCATAAAACTTGCGCAAAGCTTCTGTTGTTGATGATTTTATCTCTGCAAGTGCTCGTTCATAATACATATATCTTGTAAACAATTCATCTAATGGTGTACCATAAATTGGATGAAACACTTCGCTAGTAATCTTATCTAGATTTTTCCACGTTTCTATAAATTCATCTTTTTTGCCAAATGATGAATAATATTTATAAAGTTGCGCCTTAAAAATATCTGCATCAGAGAGAGGTTTCCCTCTATCATTCAAGGTTGAGAAAATTCTTAACGCCGTATTTTGTGATTCTGCCTCTATTGGTAAAAGGACACAGTTATTCAACACACGAGCCGGGAAATATGCAAAATAAGATGGATAATTACTTAGAAAAGCATCTATCTTTTCAACGAAAAAATTGAAATTCTTTGCGTAACGACTTTTTTTGCCAATTCCTTGTCCATCTTTCAATATTGCAATAAACTCTTCTTTATCTTCATCTGTAGCAACTTGTGAATTGATTTTCAGAGCAGATGTTTCAAACTCCCCAAATTCATTAGCTCTCCAAATACATTTTTCAATATCCTCCTTCATCCGTTTTGAGCGAGAGTCTTTCATACTACCTAGTTTATTATAAAAAGCCCTTAACAAAAGCATAAGTGTCGTTAAACGTTGCTGCCCATCAATTACCTCCATTTGGTTTCTATTCTTAAATGTTACTATGGGACCAAGAAAATACTCTTCATCGTCAACAAATTGGTCACAGTCATCATTTGGGAAAGAGAACGAAAACAAATCGTCCCATAAAGTTTTACACTCCATCTCACCCCACGCATATGGGCGTTGGTAATCAGGTATAAGGAAGTTGTATTTCGATTCTTGAAAAAGGCTTTTCACCTTTTTCTGTTCAATATTTAAGTTTGCCATCTTATTGCTTATTTTTATATTCTAATCAATTAAACTCAATAATAACATCAGAAAGGCTTGTATATTATTACCTATCTTTTTTATCAATTATTAAGTCCTTCAAATCTACCTGCAATATCTCTGCAATCTGTTGTAGAATATCCAAATTAGGCTGAATCCGATTACAAGCATAGGCATTTACCATGCTGAAACTCTTATCAAGCTGTTTCGCCAACCACGTCTGAGAGATACCTTTTTCCAAAAGAACCGCCTTTATTCTATTTAGCTTCACTGTTTGGTACGATTTTATAATGCAAATGTAGTGAATTATATTCAATATCTGGATTATTATTGTACTTTTGTAGCTATATGAATCCCCAACTTATGGCGTGAAAATCAAAAAGATGATAAGAATATGCACAACATAGTTCGTAAACATATAGAAGGAGAAATTTCAATGGACGAAGTTAGGCGATTGATTGACGAACTATAAAAAGAAGCAACATTAACTATCGAATTGTACAATTAAAAAAACAATGGAATTAGTCTATTAAAAAAAGATGAATCACAACGGCATATTCTCACTATCTTTTCCCGAAGCCAAGACAATTATTGTTTCTGGTGATATTCATGGAAACTTTAATCAGTTGGTGTTCAAACTCTGTATCCAATATCAGCTTACAGACACTTTGCTAATTGTAGCCGGGGATTGTGGCTTCGGCTTCGAAAAGAAAGAGTACTATGAGCAGATAGTTAGACGAAACGCCAAGCGAATGAACCAAGACAACAATTGGATTGTGTTTGTGCGAGGCAATCATGATAATCCTGCTTATTTCGATGGCGCAATGCTCAACTTCAAACGCTTCGTTGCTGTTCCCGATTATTCCATTCTACAAGTTTGTAATCATACCATCCTTTGTGTAGGTGGAGCTATCTCTATTGACCGTATCTATCGCATAAATGAATGGAATAGAAACAAATACCGTGTTCATTCAAATGAGTCGCAAGAAAATGATATTTCTCGCAATTTATATTGGCAGAACGAAGTTCCTGTTTATGATCCAAATAAGATGAATGCCATCCCTGCTAGCTTCCTGATTGATACAGTTGTCACACACATACCGCACCTTCACATTGTGAACTATTCTCCAAAAACAACCTTAGCCAATGGACTATAAACGATCCTTCATTGATTGAGGATATACAATTTGGACGGGAAACGATGGATATGCTTCTGCACCATCTCAAAACCGACAACCATCCGATAAGCCATTGGTACTATGGTCATTTTCATCAAAGTTGGCATTCTGCCATTGACGGAATACTATATTAAATGCTCGACATTATGGAGTTCAGTCAAATCTATTGATTTATACCATTTCAGGTATAATAGTTCTTGCCTGAATATAATTGTTCCTGTTAGAGCATACAAACATTTTCCATAGTGGACAAACGGAGGAAGTTACATTTTTCCAAACGAATAAATCTGATTTATTACACTTTTTCCAACGGCCAGCTCTACTCCTATACCTTTTCTTTCAGAGATGAGAAAAATAAACATCAACGACCTTTACTCATCCAAGGATACTTGGCAAGATACCATCAAATCAAAAGCTCAGAAGGACGGTATAGGGATTACACTTTATTCACAGAGTTCAATGAAGAGCAGTCCATGTTACAGAACATTTTCCACATTTCTGCTTTACTCCTAGCAACATCCCATTATGAAATTCCATGAAACTTTCATTCAACCTCCTCACATTCTTCTCACTCGTTCCGCTTCGCATCATCACCTGCACCCATACTCTCAAGATACTGCAATTCCCGTTCCGCAAACTCACGATTCTCCTCCTCTCCCAGCATTTGATAGAGCAGTTCCCTAGCTTGCGAATAATATTTCAAGTTTACTAATACTTGTGCTGCCCTGCGCCGAAGAAAATGATAAAGTGGAAACAAGGTATTCTTTTCATCACCATACATCTTTATCTGACTGCCAACCAAACTCACCATAGAATAAATATACTCAAGAGCTCCTGTATCCTTCATTTCGACGAGACAGTTGGTAAAATCACGAATCGCATGAATGGATGAATTTCTTTTAGCATTAGTCAAATAATAATAAGCCTTTTCAAAATGCCCTAATGTGAGATAAACAAAACCGATATGATAACAAATCACATAATATTCTTCCTTGCCACGCTCCGGCAATTCTGTCCAGTGGACTTGATAATACCGAAAAATAGAAAGATAACACCCCAACGCCTGAAGATAACATTGCTGCCTGAAAAATTTCTTCCCCCAATAAATAGTAGTCTGCAAGGTAGGCTCGGTATAAGCCAGCAACGCCTGTTGTTCCTCCGTCAGTTCGTCAAACTGTTTGTTTGCCGCTTTTTCTTTAGCATCGTCCAACATATATTTCAACTCCCAATAATCATCATGATCCGTTGTCAATCTTACCTCAATCATACTACTGAATACTCTGCCTTTTTGGGTTTCATCGAAAAAAGCATCTACCCTGTCCGTCCGCATAGCCGACAACTTATAATAAAGAGATCGTTCATTACTGCCTTCAGCTTTCTCCAACGCAATCACCAACTGCCCTTCGGCAAGTGTAATACAGATCAGAGCATCTTTTCCCGCCTGTCCTTTTTCATCCATCACAGCATCTTTCAACCGAAAAGAAAGAATAGACAATAATTCGGTACGCCTCTCTATCCGCCCATTGCAAACCAGTGTCATTCCCTTTATATCTTCCTGTTTCACTGTACCAAAAAGAGAAAGAATATCCTCTATCTGATCCATATCTTGCCGGGAAACATCGACAGGTTCCAACAGCTTACCATGTCCAATCTCCAATTTTCGTCTCAACAAAGCCAAGCGATTTTCGAATTCTTTTTTCACCAACATGTCTTGTATTGAAGCAGATTGTTCTGCCAACTCTTTAAAACTACGGGCTATCATAAAAGATGACTCAAGCAATACCCGCAAATGTTGTTTTAACTGAGTTTCACTGCCCGACAAGAACAGACAGGCAGACAGACAAGCCGTAAAAGGTGTCTCACTTTCTCCATCCTCATGACTTTTACGCAAATAGCAAGTCCAAGCTGTGTATCGGCAGTTAATGTTGTTAATGTCAAAAACTATTTTTTTAGACTGTTCATAGCTACATGCGTAAAAATCTTTATAATATAACTGAATATTCTGACCTGTTTTTTCTCTTAACAAATGAAAATAACCTCCTTGAAAACCGATGATAATGGCATCAGCATCAATTCTCTTCACTAGTTCACAGTGCATGGACTGCACGAACCTGATAAGTTCATCGGTGGTCATCGCCGAATAAATCTTTTCTTGCTGCTTTTTCGGCTTTGCAACAAAATAATAAACTGTTACGAAAACCACCATCATAGATACGAAGACGACAGAAATAATCATATCTTGTTACAGTTAATCTTTGTATGTCTGTAAAAATACAAAATTAATCGGGAAATGTTAGAAGTGATAGGATATTTTAATGAATTCCCCTAAGAAGTTACTTAAAAATCCGGTTCAATCAATTCCTTCCGATGCATCCGGTGCCACCTCCACAAAATCATAAGACATAGAGGAAATTCCATTGGAGATATTCTGAAATACCTAAAAATAGGGATTGTCCATATCCATATTTTCATCGAACTTTGCAACCCCAAAAAACGAACAAATGAAGATACTTTATATAATACTGTTCATACAAATAGGATGGATATTTCCCCTCTCCGCACAAAAACAAGATTCCATTTATATCGGAACGCGTCATACATTGTTTTCTGAAATACTGAATGAAGAAAGAAAATATTGGATTTATGTACCTGAGACCAAAGCTGGTGAAAAAGGAAAGGCTTATCCGGTTCTTTATCTATTGGATGGAGATTCCTTCTTTCATTCCGTGGTTGGTTTTACGCGTTTCTTCTCTTCTTCTAAAACCTCAAACTTACCTCCTTGCATCGTTGTGGCTGTTTTAAACACAGACCGGACCAGAGATTTCACTCCTACCTGCTCAGCCGCCCGCCGGGATGGTACCATTTGTCCCTATGATAAGCCGGCAGGTGGTGGAGCTGAACAGTTCCATCGCTTTCTGATAGAGGAACTACGTCTGGAAGTGGAAAATAAAGTTCCTGCCAACGGTACAAACTTTCTTGTCGGACATTCATACGCAGGTTTATTTACCCTACAGACACTGTCAAATCATCCCGAGTCTTTTGACTCGTATATAGCAATAGACCCAAGTTTATGGTGGGACCGAGGAGTCTTTCTACAACAAGCAGCAAAGAATGTTTATCAAAAAGACTTCTCCAGCAAACATTTGTATGTTGCTTTCGCCACCCGCCAACGTCCTGCAATCAAACTTATTCAGTTTTCATTGGCCGACAGCTTAAAAAATAAGATCATCCCTGAAATGAAAAACAAGCATTTGCATGTCATTTATAAAAAATTTCCCGACGAGGTGCATGGCACCATTGCTCTTCCTGCCATTTTCGATGGATTAAAATCTCTATTTCATAACACTATTTCAACCAAAGAGGCAACATGATAATTTCTTGCAGTATTCAATTTCTCATCTGTTATAAATACGCTCCGGTTTACTATTGGTAAAAATAACATAACTAATGCCTATATTGTAGCCACTCGCTCAATTCCGGGGTATTGCACGGCTATAATTCTCACATACCCTCCTGTTTAACATCAATTTAAGATTTCAAATTCTATACTTATCATTTTCTAGAATAACAGATTGAGACATTGTATCAACCTTGGCTACAGATTTATGCTATTCTTTCCGGAAATCATGTAATTAGGGTTATAACATCTGTAATTTATCTACACTGTATTTTCAGTCATGTACTTATCTTTGCATCAAGATTCTGGAATTCAAAACTTAATAAAATCAAGTGATAATGAAACGTATACCAGTCATCATGATTGCAAGTTTATTTGTTATAGGAATACCTGCCATAACACAGTCCGATCCGGTTCCCAAGAAAAATGGTAATAAGTATGTGCTTTACGAAGAACGTACAGATAACGGGGCGGTCTGTCACCTATTTCAAGCGCAACAAGCGAATGGATGTTTGGAAAAACCGATGGTAAAGGTCTCCGGTAAATGGTTTGTGGTTTAATGTCTTTG
>ENA-OOQN01000390-OOQN01000390.1-human-gut-metagenome-genome-assembly--contig:-NODE-390-length-14613-cov-3.508998_pt1 | contig 14613 bp, 11 predicted proteins | sample MGYA00241092_ERZ501169 | MGnify/ENA primary metagenome ERZ501169 (study PRJEB25962, sample SAMEA2042489) | human gut metagenome | biome: human gut; feature: human-associated habitat; material: faeces... | reverse complement strand
CAGTTTGGGTTCGCTACGTATCATCATGTGTATATGGTCTTTGTTTGTTTATCCGGCTGATGAGCAAAGGGTTTTGTTCGCCGAGACCTTCGGCTGTTGTCGTTTTGTCTATAATTGGGCATTGAACCTGAAAATCACAGCCTACAAGGAACGCAAGGAAACGCTCGGCAACGTATACTTGACCAATTTGATGAAGAGCGAGCTGAAGGTGGAGCATGAGTGGCTTTCTGAAGTCAACTCCCAGTCCTTGCAGAGTTCCTTGCGTAATCTTGATACAGCCTATACCAATTTCTTTCGCAACACCAAGGCTGTCGGTTTCCCACGCTTCAAGAGCCGCAAGGACAAGCAGAGCTTCCTTTGCCCACAGCATTGCCGTGTGGATTTTGAAAAAGGAACAATCACAATCCCCAAAGCGAAAGATATTCCTGCCGTGCTGCACCGCAGGTTCAAGGGTACGGTGAAGACTGTCACTATCAGCATGACCCCTTCGGAAAGATACTTTGCTTCCGTTCTGGTGGACACGTCCATGCAAGGAATGAAGCCTTCCGAACCGATGCGTGACACGACCGTCGGCATTGACTTGGGCATCAAGTCGCTTGCCGTATGTTCTGACGGACGCACGTTTGCCAATCCCAAGAACTTGCAGAGAAGCTTAGACCGCTTGAAGTTGCTACAAAAGCGGTTGAGCCGCAAACAGAAAGGTTCTGCCAACCGCAACAAGGCACGCATCCGTGTAGCCCGGCTACAGGAACACATAGCTAACAGCCGTAAGAACAGCCTTCACAAAATCACCCATGCACTCACGCACGACAGCCAAGTGCGCACTATCTGCATGGAAGATTTGAACGTGAAAGGGATGCAGCGTAACCACCATTTGGCACAAGCCGTAGGAGATGCTTCTTTCGGTATGTTCCTAACTTTGCTTGAATACAAGTGCAGTTGGTATGGCGTGAACCTCATTAAGATAGACCGCTTTGCCCCAAGTTCGAAGACCTGCGGCAAATGCGGCTATGTGTACAAAGAATTGAATCTTAGCGAGCGCAGTTGGACATGCCCGGAATGTGGTACACATCACGACCGGGACTTCAATGCCGCTTGCAACATCAAGGAATTTGGCTTGAAAGCCCTACCCACGGAGCGTGGGAAAGTCAAGCCTGTGGACTGTCCTCTTGTGGATGACCGACCTCGTGTCCTAAAAAGCAATGGCAGGAAGAAGCAGGAAAAGAGAGGAGGTATTGGTATCTCCGAAGCCGCTAAATCTTTAGTTTAGCGGTAGTTCACCTGGTCATAAAAATAGAAAACGGAGGTAAGGTTATTTTCAGCCAGGAACGGATCGGATATCAGGGTAAACCCTTTATCCTCTATAAATTCCGTTCGATGAAAGAATCGGCTGAAGCTGACGGAAAACCAGCTCTCTGCTGCCAGGGAGACAAACGCCTGACACGGGTCGGACGTTTCCTGCGTGAACACCATCTGGACGAACTGCCCCAACTCTGGAATGTCCTCAAAGGGGATATGAGTTTTGTCGGTCCCCGTCCGGAACGGAAATATTTTGTAGAACAGATCAAGGCGATCAATCCTGATTACGAATTGCTTTATCAATTGCGTCCGGGACTGTTTTCGCCTGCAACCCTCTACAACGGATATACCGACAACATGGAAAAGATGTTACGACGGCTAAGAATGGATCTTGACTACCTGGCCCATCATACCTTATGGCTGGATACGAAGATCATTTTTCTGACCGTTCTGTCCATCCTCTCCGGAAAAAAGTTTTGAACCTGTCCCGAAAGGGAACCTACCAACAAAAACCAGACAAAGATGAAACCTAAATCCAACCTGCGACTTCGCAAAATCGGACGGCAATACATGATCGTAAACACCCGTCAGGAGAATGTTGACTTGTCCGATGTTTTCACACTGAACGAAACAGCTGCCGGGTTATGGCAGCAGATGATTCAAGGAACAACTGTTCCGGAAGAACTGGCTGACTGGCTGTGCGAAATATATGAAGTCGACCGTGAAACAGCACTTCAAGATGTAAAAAAACAATTGGCTCAATGGAAAGCGTACGGACTGATCGATTAGAAGACACCGAGGTCCTGTTCATACTGGTGCGTGCCGGACTTTGGGAGAAAGTTCCTGAAAATCTTTCCCTGTTTCCCAGATCATCAGAAAGCTGGGAAAGGATTTTCAACCTGGCACAGCGTCAGACAGTCACCGGCCTCGTCTATCAGGGATTGTGCCAACTTCCGGACGAACTGCTTCCACCCGAACAGCAACTGCTTCATTGGGTGGCAACCATTGACCGGATCGAAAGAGCCAATCTCCGGATGAACCGGGTACTTACCGAACTTTACGAGCTGTTTCACACCAACGGCCTGCACCCCGTTCTGCAGAAAGGACAAGGAATCGCCCGTTTTTACGAAAAACCGCTGCTGCGGGAATGTGGGGATATTGACTTTTACTTTTCCGACAAGGAAGAAAGCCGTCAGGCTGCTTCACTGGTCAGCCAGATGGGATGCCGTATTTCTCCCAAAGCCGATGACAGTCTCTGCTATTATTGGAAAGGAGTCAACGTAGAACATCATACGCGTCTGACCGACCTGCGCAGTCCGTTCATTCGAAAATACTTGTATAAACAGGAACAGGATCCCGCCAATCTGACAAGCTTCAGACTACCGGGAAATCCAACCGAGATAACCATTCCCTCTCCTTTGCTGAATCTGGTTCTGCTCAATACGCACATCATGAAGCATGCTTTCGGATGGGGAATCGGTCTGCGTCAGCTATGCGACCTGACACGTGCCTATCACTGCCTGCAAACGGAAACTGACGGCAAGGCCCTGTATGACCTCTGCCGTAAAGCAGGAATCATCCGGTGGAACAGTCTGCTTCATACCTTTCTGGTGAAACAGCTGGGTCTGCCTGCTTCCAGTCTCCCCTATCCGGAAAAGACTGTTTCTCCGGAACCGCTGCTGGAAATTATTCTGCGGGGAGGAAACTTCGGTTTATACCACGCACAACGCAGGAATACAGCCGAAAACAAATGGAGCAGCAAGTTTCATACTTTCCGGTCTTTCCTTGGCAACATCCGTTTCTCCTGCCGCTACGCACCGCAGGAAGCATTCTGGACTTTTACGAACCTTTTAACCGGACAATTCAAATCATGACAGAATCTCAATATTGTGTAGCCGGATTCTTTTTCAGTCTCTCACTCCCGGACGGACAGGATGCTGACAGGCTGCTGCCCTCGTTCCGTCCCTTTCTGTGCGAAAAGAAACCGCAGGAAGAATCCATTTTCCAACTGACAGTCTTATCCGAAGCCGGACCGGAAATAGAAACTGCATCCACCCTCCTGGACCGGACCCTTAATGATATTGGTTATACCAGTCTGTATGCCTTTTCCGGAGGATATCAGGTTAGCATCAGCCCCTGGCCGGAAGGTCCCCAGCATATCCTTCAGACTGACAAAGAATTTACTCAGGCTACGGCGACAATACTCTGGACGGATCCCTATGCAGGACATATACTCAGCTCCATGCTGCGCATTGTCTTTTCACAGGCCATTCTCAACCGGGAAGCTGTTTCCATCCATGCTTCTGCTGTATATACAGACGGGAAGGGCTACCTCTTCCTGGGAAAAAGCGGTACTGGGAAAAGTACACATGCAGCCCTGTGGACTTCCGTCTTACCCAATTGCGAACTGCTGAACGACGATAACCCCACCCTCCGCCTTCAAGACGGTCAGGTGCTGGTTTACGGCACTCCGTGGAGCGGGAAAACCCCGTGTTATAAAAACCGGCATTTTCCCGTGGGTGGAATCGTGCGTCTGAAACAGGCACCGGCCAACCGATTCCACAGCCATCAGGATACGGAAGCCTTTATCGACCTGCTTCCCGGGTGCTCGGCCATCCGGCAGGATTCACACCTTTACGGGCAGCTGTGTGACATCCTGATACAAATCGCAACCCGCGTTCCGGTAGGCATGCTGGAATGTCGGCCTGACCGTGAGGCTGCTCAATTATGCCACCATGAAATCAACCGAATTAATCAATCTTATTAAACATAACTCATGAACAAAACATTCGTTTTTTTAAGCCTGATGATTGCCTTGCTGTTCTCGTCGTGTGCGTCACGCAAGGATTTCGTCTACCTGTCTGACATGCAGATGGGTGAAAAATATCCTTTCGATCCGAACCATGAAGTAGTCGTGCAAAGCGGTGACCGCCTGGGCATCACGGTAAGCTGTAAGAATCCGGAACTTGCCATCCCGTTCAATATTCAGGGAGGAAATTTCCAGATAGACCGCAACGGCAATGTCTCGGCATCCGACGCCTCAGGGAGCAAGGAAAAAGGTTATTTTGTCGATGTGGAAGGCAACATTGACTTCCCGATTCTCGGAAAACTTCATGTAGACGGAATGTCTGTCAGCCAGGTAAAATCGCTGATTGAGAATCAGATCAAGGCAAGCAACTACATCAAGGATCCCCTTGTCACCATTGATGTCCTGAACTTCAAATACACCGTACTGGGAGCCGTAGGACGCAACGGTACCTTTACCTGCGACGGTGACCGTATCACGCTGCTGGAAGCGATTGCCAATGCCGGAGACCTGACTGCCAAAGCCCGGATCAACCGCGTGACCGTGATCCGTGAAAAAGGCAACGAACGCCAGATGTTCGTTCATGACCTGCGCAGCAAGGATATCTTCGACTCTCCCTGCTTCTACCTGCAGCAAAATGACATCGTCTATGTAGAACCGAAGTATCGCAAGAAAGACAACGAAGACCGCGGCTTCCAGGTCGTAACCGTCCTGCTCTCTCTTGTAACAACCGTCTGCTCGCTGATGTGGGCTCTTAAATAACAATAACCAGACTTTCAAACGACATGCAGACAAATCCATCCTCTGTAAACAAGAATGAGCAGAGCCTCAACGTACTGGACCTGCTCATGTACCTGACTTCCAAATGGAAGTGGTTTCTTTTTTCCGTACTGATATGCGGCGGCATCGCCTGGTATCAATATGCCAGTTCACCCAAAGTTTATTTCGGAAAAACAACCGTGATCATCAAAGATCCTTCGAACAAGACTTCTACCGCCGGACTGGACCGTTACGACAATTTCATCAACAAAGTGAACGTGGCTAACGAAATCCTGCAGTTCCGTTCCAAGAAACTGATGCGGGAAGTGGTACAGCGTGTTCATGCCGACATCAGTTACCAGAAGAAAAGCGGCCTTCACTACGACGAACTGTATACACAGTCTCCGGTAAATGTCAGCTTCCCCGATGCGCTTCCGGAACAATACCTTGGCTTTACCGTAACCATACAGGACAGTACCACTGTACTGTTGTCTGATTTTATCCGGGAAGAGGAAAAGTCTGAATACCAGGTCCGGCTGAACGACACCCTGTCACTTCGCAGCGGAAACCTGGTGATTACCCCGACCAATTTCTTCAGCAAGGCCTGGACCAATGTTCCCATCAAGGTACGGAAACAGCCTCTTGACGGTGTAGCTGCCCGCTATCAGGGAAATCTGGGCATCCGTCAGGAAGAAGACGAATCGTCTATCCTCACGCTCTCGCTGAAAGACAACTCCCCCAAACGGGCCGAAGACATCCTCAATACCCTGATCAACGTCTACAACGAAGAAGCCATTAAGGACAAGAATCAGGTAGCCATCAACACCGCCAACTTCATCAATGACCGTCTGATCATTATCAGTCAGGAACTGGGCGATGTTGAATCAGACCTGGAATCCTTCAAGCGCGACAATCAGGTGGTAGACATTGCTTCCTCGGCCAGCATGTACATGAGTGAATCGCAGAAATACAATGCTGACGCCCTGGAACTGGAAACCCAGTTGCGCCTGGCCAGGTATATCAAGGAATATCTCACCGACCCCAAGAAAGAAACAGACCTGATCCCGGCCAATACAGGCATCAGCGACATGAACATTGAGACCCAGATCACGGCCTACAATGCCACCAAGCTGAAACGCGACCGGCTGATCAGCGACAGCAGCGACAAGAACCCCGTAGTGGAAGAACTGAACAACACGCTGCACGCCATGAAGCAAAGCATCATCCGTGCCGTCGACAATATGATTGTCAGCATCAACGTGAAGCGCAACGACGCACAAAGCCGCGAACAGCGTGCCCAAAGCCGGGTGGCTGCCATCCCGACCAAGCAGCGCCAGATGCTTTCCATCGAGCGCCAGCAAAAGATCAAGGAAGCTCTTTACCTCTTCCTGCTTAACCGCCGCGAAGAGAATGCCCTGTCACAGGCCATGGCCGACAACAATGCCCGGGTCATTGACAGTGCAGAAAGTACCAGTTTCCCGATTTCCCCGAACCGGAACCGCATTCTTCTGCTCGGTGTCCTTATCGGTATTGCCCTGCCGGGAGCCGCCTTCCTCCTCATTCTGTTCATGGATACCCGCGTTCACAGCCGCAAGGATCTGGAGAAAGCAGTCAGTGTACCCTACCTGGGTGAAATACCGCTCGACAAGTCCATCCAGAAACATCACGACAAGAACGCACCCACTGTCCGGGAACAGGGTGACGACATCGTGTCGGAAGCATTCCGCATCCTGCGTACCAATATGGCCTTCCTCTCCCGGAAAGACAACCCTGTGCAGGTCATCACCTTCACCTCATTCAACGTAGGTGCCGGCAAGACCTTCATCGCCCGCAATCTTTCCATGAGTCTGGCTTACACCAAAAAGCGCGTGATCATGATCGACCTGGACATCCGCAAGGGAACCCTGAGCCGCCACTATGGACATCACCATGTGGGTATCACCAACTATTTGTCCGATTCCACCATCCGCGTAGATGACATCATCCAGCGCCGGGAAGGTTTCGATCTGATCGCCTCAGGAACCGTTGCTCCCAATCCGGCCGAACTGCTGATGGATGAACGTCTGGACGAGCTGATCCGGGAACTTCGCACCCGCTACGATTACATCATCGCCGATAATGTACCGGTAGGTATCATTGCCGATGCCACCATTGCCAACCGTATTGCCGACCTGACCATCTTTGTAGTGCGTGCAGGCAAACTGGACCGTCGTCAGCTGCCTGACATCGAGCAACTCTATCAGGAAAAGAAACTGAAGAACATGGCCCTGGTACTGAATGGTGCAGATCCGGAACGTCACGGATATGGATATGGCTACGGATATGGTTATGGTTACGGCTATGGCTATAAATACGGATATAAAAATCATTCAAAATAACAACTAAAAAACGGAGGTAAAACTAGATAGAGAAAAGGTAGAAAAGACAAAACAGTTTCATGTGAACTAAGAAAAAAAGAGAAGTGAGAGTATTAACTAAAAACTAAAAAAGAAAACAATAGTATGAAAACTCAAAAAAAGTATGAAGCTCCACAAACCCAACATGCGGAAGTGGAGTTGGAACAAGGATTTATGAAAGCTTCTGTGTTCGACCCAGAAAATAATCAGGATGATGGTGTGACAATTACCGGCCATGAAGTAGGTAATACCGGAGATTATTCTAATATTGGTTGGGATGATGACGGAACTACAAATAGTACATGGGGTATTAATTAAAAAGTTTAATTATGAAAAAAACAGTATATTATTTATGTTTATCCGCTTTATTAGGTTTTAGCGGTTGTCAGGATGAAATTGAACAAGAACAAGTGATTCCAGCACAGACTGGTGATGAAATTACTTTTGGTTCTGCATTGACAGATATACAAACACGTACAATTTACGGTGAAGATCCTGTAAATGGCGCTTATCCTGTATATTGGGAAAAAGACGGTTCTGACCAGATTGCTATTTATTGTCCGCAAGCGGCACAAGGTAAATTGGTGAAATATTATGTAAAACCAGATGATGAAAATCCAGAACAATCATCTACGGTCACAAAAGTTAATACAGGTGAAGCTGGTTTGCAATGGGGGAAAGATGAGACTCATAAATTTTATGGCTTTTATCCTGCAAGTGCTGTGACTGGTGCTGAGGATGGTAAAATTGTTGGAGAAATTCCAACTGTTCAAAGTCCTGTTGATTGGGTCGAAACGATAAATGAGGCTGGAGGTACCACTTATACAGGCGTGGCTAATACAGACTATGCTTTTATGTGGGCTTATGGTGCTCATAATAAAAAGGATGGTGGCGATGTTGCCTTGATATTCCATCCATGGGTTACCATTCTTGATATTGAAATAAACGGACCTGCGAAAGATGATGAGAAGATCAAGATGTCTTCAGTACAGGTTCGTTCTCTCAATAATGAGATATTGAATGGTAAATTCATTTGTGACATGAATCCAGTGGAGCAAGATCCTACAAAAGCTCCAACATATACTGGTATCGGTAATACAGCTTCAACTAGAAACCAGATATCTATAGAACTATATGATACAGATAAGGGCGATTTTATCACACTTGGCAAGAATGACAAGATTGTAGTGCGTGCTTATCTTTTGCCTAAGGATGAAAACTATGATACTGGTACTGGAGGTGATCAGCAACTTCAGGTTCGTGTTGCTCCATTTAATTCGGCTGTGCTTACCCGTACATTGAATGGTGCCGGTGGTTCTGTTTCTGGCGGAATTCTTGCGCATAAGATAAACAGGGTTGTTTTGCCATCGGTAAGTAAGACGGGACCTAACTATTGGATGTCTTCTTTGGATCCGGATATCTTTGTTACAGAGCTTTCTCTCCCGGGTAGTAAGATGTCATATCAGACTACTGCTAACGGTGCAAATGTACCTTATCAGGGATTGTCTATTGCGGATCAGTTTGCCAATGGTATCCGTGCATTCCAGATACAAACAGCAAGTACAAACAATCATGGATTACTTGACACAGGAAGTGCTGAAGACCAAATACTTTATATGACTGTTGCCGGGAAAAAAACCAAAACACGTTTCATGGATATTGTTAAAGAAATAGCTACAGGTCTGAAAACAGGAGAAGGTAATGGTAAGAAAAATGAGTATGCCTTTATTCTATTGACAGCTGCATTGGGTAAATGTGATAGTTATGGTGGCCTTGTCGGATTGCAGACAGATGGCAATCTTGCATGGATGGATGCTATCAGAAATGAATTAGCAGAAATGACAAAAGATGATGATACATACAGAATTTATACAGGTGAAATAACACCTAATACCACTATTGCCGATGTTGCCGGACATATTATTATTAAGGTGAACTACAATTTTGTCGATATGGGTAATCACCTGTCTACTACAGACAAAATACCAGCTATGTTTGCCCAATGGGGAACTCTTGATGATGTAAGTACAGACTTTACAGAGACTAATGCTTATGCTATTAATACGCTTCGTTGGGGTACATCAAATCATAGTGTTAATTCTAATCTGCAGTGGTTCTATCACGAGGCTACCAGGGTAGGTTATAATAATAATGGTGGTGATGAGACTTATGATCAGAAAACGGGTAATATTGAGGATATGTGGAATAGGAGTATTCAATATTACAAAAACAGCAATGACCATAGCATGTGGTTCTTGAACGACCTTGGTGGATGTTATGTAAATGGTGAATATGACGATGGAGAAACGAAGGAAGGTGTAAATGCATGGACACAGGTAGTTGGTCCGTATGCGACAAACTTACTTCAGAATAGAAATGAAGATGCTACATTGGGAATTGTTCTTATGAACTATGCAGACCCTAATGATGATTATACCGGTAACCTGATTCAGACCATCATCAACAACAACTTCAACTTCCAGTTGCGTAAGAAATCAGCCACTACGACAAATTACAATGCCAGTTACAAGAGTGGCGGTAATGCAGTAGGTTGGGATGAATAATCCGCACTGAATATAAAGGTACTTCGCGGTTAGCATTACCGTGAAGTACCTTTTTGAAAAATAGGAAAGAAAACTCAAGAACAATAAATGAAAAACAACTTCATACTTTACGCTATTTTGTCCTGCTACATGTTAGGATTAGAAGCTTGTAGGGAAGATTCTTTCGTGCAGAACGAAAGCAAGGGAAATGTAACGATTGTCGGTCACATGAGCGGTGATGTACAGACACGCACTTGTGTGGACAATTCTTCACCCGACGATGTGGCCGGTATATTGTGGTCACCGAAAGATATCATTGGTGTATATGGTGACAAAGGCACCAAGAATGCTATGTTTGAATCAGCCAATACAGGTAATGTAGCTGAGGCTGAGTTCAACGGTACGATGGCAGCGGGAGAATATCCCACATATGCCTACTATCCGTACAGCGCAAGCAATGCCGCAGCTGATGTGACCGCTCTGAAAGGTGATTTGAAACTGACACAGACTTTCGACATGACAACAGGCAAGCTGGAAGGTGACTATAAGGTGGGTACACCCACTTTCAAAACCTATGAAGGCAGATACGAGTTCGAGTTCGAACACCTGTTCTCTCTGCTCAAGTTCGACATCAACGCTACAGGAACGGCACTCGAAGGCGATGCACTTGAAAGCATCATTCTGACTTTGCCTGAAGGTAGACGTCTGGGAGGCAAATTCACATTCGATGCCACATCGAAAGCCGTAACATGGACCGACGATGTGACCGGAACCAATGTACTGACAATGAACTGGAGTGACACTCCTGCCCTTGCCAGCGGAAAGAGCTATACAGGCTATATCACCTGTGCACCAGAAATACGCACCGGAGACCAGATAAAGATTACTATCCTGACGCAGAAGTTCAAGGCTGAATTTACTCGTACAGCGCTGGTGGACTTTGCCGCGAACACCTCCTATACATTCCCGCTGTCGCTGGAGAACTATAAGAACGACATGGAGGTAACAAATCGTCCGGTATTTACATCGTTCTCTTTCGAGGCGAAGAATAATGCAGGTAAAATTTTGGACAAAAAGCTGACATTTGATGGCAGTGCCACAAGACCTGTTGACAATGTTACAGAAGTATTGACAGTGGATCGTGACTCAGTTATCGGATGTATTCCTTATCTGCATGATTTCAAGTTGAAACCTACATTTGCTGTAAGCGATGGCACAACCGTCAAAATAGACGGAATGGAGCAGACAAGTGGCGTAAGTGAAGTTGATTTCAGTAAGCCTGTGCTCTATACGCTTTCCAACGGAGAAGAAACAAGAACGTTTACCGTTGTTGTCACCAACTCCGGCCTGCCGGTGGTTGTGCTGACACAGAGTGGCGGCGGAAGTGAATCCTGGGAAGAAGCAGGTATTAACGTACGCTCTAAAGATGCCGACTGGGTAGAAACAGATACAATGGCGGTATATAACGCTGATGGTTCTGTGGATATGGAAGAGGCGCTTTGCGGAATCCGTTTGCGTGGTAATTCCACTCAGAAGTTCCCCAAGAAACCGTTTGCCATTAAATTGGTAGACAAAGCGCCTGTTTTAGGCATGCCGAAACACAAGCGCTGGGTACTTCTTGCCAACTGGATGGATCGTACTATGTTGCGTAATGCTGTAGCTTTTGAAGTAGCTCATCAAACAGAAAATGCATATACCGATGGACTTGGATGGAATCCTCACGGATATAGTGTAGAAGTTGTGATGGACGGACGTCATGTCGGAAACTATTATCTGTGCGAGCAGATAAAGATTGACGGCGACCGTGTAGATATCAAAGACTGCATTGAAGACATCATAGGAGATGGCAATACAAATCCAACGATGGCCGACTGCGGTTATCTGCTTGAATTTGACGACAATTATGATGAGGTGGACAAGTTCCGTACCGGTCGTGGATTGCCGTGTATGTTCAAGGATGAAGTTAGTAAATATAGTTCTGATATTTACAATCAGGTGAAGGCCAGAATAGAAGCCGTAGAATCCAATTTGGAGGCTGGAAACTATGAGGCTGCTTATAACGATCTTGATATAAATTCTGTGATAGACTATTTCTTTGTACAGGAATTGACATTCAACGATGAATACAAGCATCCGAAGAGTGTATACATGCTTATCGATGGTGTCGGCAAGCTGACTGCAGGCCCGGTATGGGATTTTGACTGGCAGACATTTATCAATTATGACAAGGTACAGGCCATGAACAGCAAGTATGGCGGTACTTATTCTTGCCGTAATACGAATGAATGGCTGTATGGTAAATCGAGGTTGGCAGAAAAGCCTTGGTGGCCTGGTAGCGATTACGATTATGTAAACGACCAGCCCTATATGTGGTATCCTCTCCTTTTCAAGGATGCAAATTTCCGTGCTAAGGTACAGGAACGCTGGGCTGTCATCTATCCGCAATTGCTGAATGTAGTTGCCAAAATAGATGAATTTGCCGCCTTAAACAAGGTATCAGAGCAGTTCAATTATGCCATGTGGCCTCTTGTTGGTTTGAAAAATTCTGTAGGCTCAGCTTTCAACGGCGATGAAGATATGAGTTTTGACGAAGCAATAGCAACGATGAAACAGGCTTATACCGAGCGTCTGGAATGGATGAACTCCAGCATCACAAGCGGATCTTTCGTAACAGATGCGAAATAATAAAAAACACATTAATCAAAACATAATGTTATGATGAAAAAATCAATCTTTGCAGCTCTTACTCTTGCGGCTGCAAGTCCTGCTCTGGCTCAGTCGGAGCAGACAACACAAAACGGTGATATCACGGAAAAAGTGGAATACACCGAAGACAAATATAAAGTGGAAACCAACCACTTCTGGGACAACTGGTTCATCACGGTAGGCGCAGGACCGCAGATGATGTTCGGAGACCATGACAAACAGGTCGGATTCGGCAAACGTATTTCGCCCTCTCTGGACATTGCTGTCGGCAAATGGTTTACTCCGGGCATCGGAATGCGACTGATGTACAACGGCCTTTCTCTCCGGGGAGCTACCCGCTGGGGAGCAGCTCACTCCACCGGAGAACAGGTGCCTGACTGGGGAGAGGGTATGTATTACTCCAAGTTCAAGTACTACAACGTACGGGCCGATGTGATGTTCAACCTGTCTAACCTGTTCTGCGGATACAAGGAAAAACGTATCTGGAACAGCAGTTTCTATGCAGGTGTAGGTTACATGCGTACCTGGGAAGCACCGACAGCCGGAAACATCACGCTGAGTGCAGGTTGGTTGAACTCCTTCCGCCTGTGTGATGCACTGGATGCCAACATTGACCTGCGGGCTTCTCTGGTAGATGATGCCATTGACGGGGAAATCGGACAGGCCAAATTTGACGGTCTGCTGGGAGCAACGGTCGGTCTGACTTACAAGTTCAAACGCCGCGGATGGGATCGCAGCAAGACGGTTACCCGTTATGACAATGCTGCCATCAATGACATGCGGGCTCAGTTGAACAAACTGACTGAAGAAAACGAGCGTCTGCAGAAGGCCATTGCTGAAGGTAACCAGAAAGCAGCTGAAGTGGCTGTCAGGAAGGTTGCTTCCGGAAGCCTGATTGTCTTCGCCATGGGTCAGAGTGAACTGTCAAACGAAGCACGTGTAAACCTGGGTATGCTGGCTGAAGTAATCAAGTCATCCGACTCGAATACGGTATATACCATCACCGGTTACTCGGATGCCGGTACCGGCAGCAAGAAGAGAAACGAACAGCTGAGCAAGGAACGTGCACAGGCTGTATTCGACTGCCTGACCAAAGAGTTCGGTGTTTCGGCTTCACAGCTTCGCATGGACTACAAGGGTGGAGTGGATAACATGTTCTACGATGATCCTCGTCTGAGCCGTGCCGTTATCACCCGTGGAGAATAATTCAGATTTTTAATTAAATTAGGTTCATGGATTCCTGCCGCGGACAGTCTTTACGGACTGTCCGGCGGTATGGAATCCATGTTTGTTTTCAGACAGTACATGACAGACCAGCCAAATTTGGAGTTGAAAATCACACTTCCTAATGAAAGTATGCTTTCCGAAGTGACCAGCCTGCTCCAGACAGGACACCGGGTAAAACTGCGGGCCAGGGGAAACAGCATGCTTCCTTTTATCACAGGCGACAGGGACAGCATCATCCTGCAAAAGAAGAAAACGGTTCACAGAGGTGATATCGTGCTGGCCCGGATTCCGGACAGGGGATATATCCTTCACCGGATCATTGCCATCCGGGATAATGAAATGACCCTGATGGGCGACGGCAACCTCCAGGCTACCGAACAGTGTAACCGGGACCAGATCTGCGGAACCGTCATAGAAATTATCCGCAACGGACGTTACATCCGCTGTACATCCGTAACAGAACAGTGTAAAGCCTGGTTATGGATGTGGCTGCGACCGCTGCGGCGATACTTGCTGGCCATCTGCCGGATAGAAAGGAGGTTGCATGTATAGAGACAGGGATAAGGAAATGCGGCTCAGGGAATGCCTGGGCTGGCTGTGGAAAACTTCCAAAGGATTCCGTCTGCCTGCTGTACTCAACGGACTGACCGGCATCCTGCAGGTGAGTGTGTCACTTTGCTTCGTCTGGGTATGCAAGTATCTGATTGACATTGTCACCCGCCATACGGAAGCCAGTCTGTATACAGGCATCGCCTGTCTGATCGGATGTATCATCGCCCAGTTGCTGCTGTCAGTGATCAGAACACGTCAGGGAAGACGGATAGAGATCCGCTTCCGGAACCGGCTGCGCCACCAGCTCTTCGGACGTATTCTGGAA
>ENA-OOQN01000379-OOQN01000379.1-human-gut-metagenome-genome-assembly--contig:-NODE-379-length-14871-cov-4.831331_pt1 | contig 14871 bp, 6 predicted proteins | sample MGYA00241092_ERZ501169 | MGnify/ENA primary metagenome ERZ501169 (study PRJEB25962, sample SAMEA2042489) | human gut metagenome | biome: human gut; feature: human-associated habitat; material: faeces... | reverse complement strand
GGAATATTCGGACAACTATGCTGTATTTACCGGAAAGAACCAGTATGCACCCTGGTCTGGAGGTTTCAATACACGCCTTTCATGGAAAGGATTCAGTGTAGATGCGAACTTCTCTTTCATGCTGGGCAAATACCTGATCAACAATGACCGTTATTTCGTAGAGAATCCCAATTTCGTAGGCCAGTTCAACCAGTCCGTTGAAATGGCGAATATGTGGACAACCCCAGGACAGATCACAGACATTCCAGCAGCCAACTCTACCCGTCAGTTCGATACACACTTGCTGGAGAATGCTTCCTTCATGCGTCTGAAAAATCTGACGATCAGTTATTCCTTCCCTGAATCGTTGCTCAGCAAAGTAGGATTTATCAAGGGAGTACGCATCTTCGGTGTAGGACGTAACTTGTGGACCGTTACTCAATATAAAGGAGCAGACCCCGAAATAGACTCAAACCTGCAGTTGGGTAAATACCCCAACACTCGACAGTTTGCCGTAGGTGCCGAACTAACGTTCTGATAAATTCTCTACAAACTTTAAAAAGATTTGGTATATGAACAAGAAACTATTCCTCATATCAGCAATCGCATGCTGCTGCTCCTTGTCTTCATGTGACATGGATCTTACCCCCGAAACAAATATCGCTACCGATGAATCGGTACGCAACGTTGGGGACTGCGAAAAATACAGTAACCTCTTCCATGCTGAATGGAGAGGATACATCCAGGGATCAATCGCTGCAACCGAACTCGTACAGAGCGGACAGGTAGTAGCCACTTCAGACTATGGTAACACATACGGAGCCTACTACAGATGGGACTTCCAGATCACGGATGGAACCGTACAAAGCTGCTGGTCCAGCAACTATAACTACATTGCCAATGCCAACCTGCTCATACAGAAAGCTGCCCTGCTGCTGGAAGATCCGCAGATAAGTGATGCGGACAAACAGCAAATCAAGCTGTACATGGGACATGCATATTTCAGCAGAGCAATGGCATACCGCGAACTAGCTCTCCACTTCTGCAAGGACTATAATCCATCAACGGCTGCCAGTGAATATGGAGTTCCTCTGGTAGATACCTATAATCCGGGACCGAATGCGGAGACTTATCCGGGAAGAAGTTCCCTGCAGGAAACTTATCAGCATATCGTGAATGACCTCACCAAAGCTGAAGAGTATGTTACAACTGCCGGAGTCGTTAACTCAACAAAGATTACGGCTGATGTCGTACAGGTACTCAAAGCACGTGTTGCACTCGATATGGAAGATTACACAACTGCTGCAAATGTAGCACAGGCGCTGATCAGCAAGGGTACATACACACTGATCTCTGATCCGGCACAATATAAGGACATGTGGCTGAACGATACGGGTACAGAAGCTATCTGGCAGTTCTATATGGAACTCAAAAACGAAGAAGGACCAACCGCACTTGGAAGCATGCTATCAGGAATCATCGACAAGTTCGCACGTCCCTCATACATGGCAAGCAAGAAGGTTACTGATCTGTATGACACCGAAAACGATATCCGATACGGAGCTTACTTCAAGACAGATACCATCGATGCACAGACTGTACCTGACTTCGTGGGAACCTACTGCAACAAATGGCCCGGAAACCCGGCTCTGTATACTGGAAAACCCAATAACATGAACAAGACCAAAGCTATGCGTATCTCAGAAATGTATCTGCTCGGTGCAGAAGCATATGCCAAAGCCGGTAACGAAGGAGCTGCATGCGGCTTGTTGAACGACCTGAGAAAGGCACGTATCAGCGGATGGACTGACCAGACTTACAGCGGAGACGCGCTGATGAAGGAAATTCAGGATGAACGTACCCGCGAACTCTTCGCTGAAGGATTCCGCTTCTCGGATATGAAACGATGGGGCATCGGATTCTCACGTTCTGTTGCTGAAGATGCACCTGTAGCAAACTATGTAGCTACACAGGGTAATGACCTGACCAAGGATGCCAGTGATCACATGTGGGTATGGCCGATCCCGAAAGATGAAATCGATGCAAACCCGCAAATCAAAGGACAGCAGAATGAAGGATATTAATACAATGAAACCTCTCTAACTTAACCTTACATTAATAAACAATGTAATAAGGGCCACCTCTGTGTGATACAGGGGTGGCTCTGTCTTTTATCAGGCAATACATTACTTTTTCACTTCCCTTTAAGTACTCTCTTTTCTCAAATTCCAATCTCACTCCCGGTAACGATTATAAAACAAAAAAACAGAACTTGCGCAAAGTTCTGTCCAAAAACATAAAGTTTTATGTTGCTTAACATAAATAAACAAGGTGGCACCATTTTATCAAACAATTGATAGCTTTTTTTTTGCATTTGAGAGTTATTTTTATGAAATTATATTATATATTTGCGTTCATCATTAACTTTATAATAAGAGAAACTATGAAACAAAAAGTAATGCTTTTGCTTACCTGTCTATTCCTTAGTATAGGAATGGTAATGGCACAATCGTCCAAGGTCACAGGACGCGTTTTGTCCGCAGAAGACAATGAACCAATTGTCGGAGCTACGGTTCAAATTGAAGGAACCAATACTGGAACAGTAACCGATCTGGACGGAAAATTCACCATCAATGCCCCCTCATCAGCTAAGCACCTGATTATTTCATTCATCGGAATGGAAACTCAGAAGCTCACAATCAGACAAGGACACATGAGCAACTTAGTCATTAAGTTGGAAGCTACTTCAGAAATTCTGGATGAAGTATTGGTGACCGGAACTTATGGTTCAGCCAAGAAACTCGGATCTATCGTAGGTTCTGTTGCAGCTGTCAAATCAGATAAGATTGAGAACCGCCCAAGTGCCAACTTTGCAGATGCCTTGCAAGGTCAGGTAGCCGGTCTGCAAGTTTATACTTCTTCCGGTGAACCGAGCGAAGGTGTCAGCATGCGTCTGCGTGGTGTCGGATCTATCAATTCATCTACTGAACCGCTGTTCATCCTTGATGGCTCCCCGATCTCAAGTGGTGCTTTCACAGCTATTAACCCGAGTGATATCGAAAACGTAACCGTATTGAAGGATGCTTCTTCTACTTCTATCTACGGTTCACGTGCAGCCAACGGTGTAGTCGTAATTACAACCAAACGCGGAAAAGGTGCTAAACCGACTGTCAGCATCAAAGGCCAATACGGTTTCTCACAGCCGGCTTTGCCAACAACTGAAATGATGAGTACCAGTCAGTACTATGACTTGTGGAAAACCATTGCTCCCAATGCCGACTTATCCATCATCAAACAATACATGGATATGGGTATTAATACCAACTGGCAAGATTATTTCCTGAAAGACAACGCACCGACCTGGCAATTAGATGCCAGCATCACCGGTGTTTCTAAAAATACAAACTACTTCATCTCTGCCAGCCACTACGATCAGGAAGGTGTGGAACCGGCATCAGGTATGAAACGTGAAACTTTGAGAAGTAACATTGATACAAAAGTATTCGACTGGTTGCGCGTCGGAGTTAACCTCGGTCTTTCTTATGAAGATTTTGAAACTAATGGTTTTGCTACAACTGGTAACAGCTGGTACAACGTAGCAACCTTGAGCCGCTGGGCTCTCCCCTGGGAAACTCCGTATGAAATCGTTGACGACGGAAACGGCAACTGGCATTATGGAGACCGCAAAGACTTGTTGGATGTACTTGGTTTGTGGAACCCGTATTATCTGTTGGAAAATCAGCCTGCAGAAAAGAACAAGATCCGCTTGTACGGAAATATGTTCGAAGAACTCACTCCGGTGAAAGGATTGACAATCCGTGCTTCACAGGCTCTGGATGCATTCGACTACAGATATCGTTACAGAATGCTTCCGGCTCAGTTCAATAACTATTCCGGATCAGCCAGCGAATCTTTCCAGCGCTACTCATCCATGACATTCACCAATACAGCCGAATATAAATTTGATGTAGATAAAATACATAACGCTACTTTCCTGATCGGTCAGGAAGCTATCATTTACGATGGAAGTTCATTTGGTGCAAGTGTTGAAGGTATCACCGATGACCGTCTGACACTGTTGAGCCATGGTACAACTCCGAAAGCTCCCAGTGCCAGCATCCAGAAGAAAGTTATGAACTCTTACTTCGCACGGGGTGAATACAACTATGCAGAAAAATATTTCCTGGATCTTTCCTTCCGTACAGATGGATCTTCTGTATTCGGAAAGAACAACCGCTGGGCTTCCTTCTTCTCTGTTGGAGCTATGTGGAACATCAAGAAAGAAAGCTTCATGGAAGACGCTGAATGGTTGAACGATTTACGTTTCAAAGTCAGCTACGGTACAACTGGTAACTCTGCATTCAGAAGCGATCCTTATTATCCGTCATTAGGTCTGGTAGGAGTAGGTAAATATCAGGGTGGCTCTTCTTTCGGTATTTCAAGTGTACAGAACGATGATCTGACTTGGGAAAAACAGAAATCACTGAATATCGGTATCAGCACACGCATGTTCAACCGCCTGGATCTGAGCATCGACTTCTATAACAAAGTTACCAGCGACATGTTGATGACCATCCCTTATTCTTATACTACAGGACATAGCTCCGGATGGGGAAATATCGGAAGTATGTACAACCGTGGTTTCGAAGCTTCTGTACAATATGAAATCTTCAATACCAAAGATTTCTACTGGAGCGTATCCGGAAACATCAACTACAACAAGAACCAGATCACAGAACTCTTCGGTGGACGTGACGAATATGTAATTCCTAACACAGGTGTAAAATATCAGGTAGGTGAATCTCTCGGTGACTTCTACTATGTAAGATGGGTCGGCGTGGATCCGGAAGACGGACAGCAGATCTGGCTTGACGATAAAGGAAACGAAACCAAGGAATATTCTGACAACTATGCTGTATTTACCGGAAAGAACCAGTATGCGCCATGGGCAGGAGGTTTCAATACTCGTATTTCATGGAAGGGCTTCAGCGTAGACGCTAACTTCTCATTCATGCTGGGTAAGTACCTGATCGACAATGACCGCTTCTTCGTAGAAAACCCCAACTTCGTAGGACAGCTGAACCAGTCAATTGAAATGGCTAATATGTGGACAACTCCGGGACAGATCACAGATATTCCGGCAGCCAACTCTGCTCGTCAGTTCGATACACACTTGCTGGAAAACGCTTCTTTCATGCGTCTGAAGAACTTAACCGTCAGCTACTCTCTCCCCAAACCTTTGCTGAAGAAGGTTGGCTTTATCAAGGGAGTACGTATCTTCGGTGTAGGACGTAACTTGTGGACCGTTACTCAATATAAAGGAGCAGACCCCGAAATAGACTCAAACCTGCAGTTGGGTAAATACCCCAACACTCGACAGTTTGCCGTAGGTGCCGAACTAACGTTCTGATAAATTCTCTACAAACTTTAAAAAGATTTGGTATATGAACAAGAAACTATTCCTCATATCAGCAATCGCATGCTGCTGCTCCTTGTCTTCATGTGACATGGATCTTACCCCCGAAACAAATATCGCTACCGATGAATCGGTACGCAACGTTGGGGACTGCGAAAAATACAGTAACCTCTTCCATGCTGAATGGAGAGGATACATCCAGGGATCAATCGCTGCAACCGAACTCGTACAGAGCGGACAGGTAGTAGCCACTTCAGACTATGGTAACACATACGGAGCCTACTACAGATGGGACTTCCAGATCACGGATGGAACCGTACAAAGCTGCTGGTCCAGCAACTATAACTACATTGCCAATGCCAACCTGCTCATACAGAAAGCTGCCCTGCTGCTGGAAGATCCGCAGATAAGTGATGCGGACAAACAGCAAATCAAGCTGTACATGGGACATGCATATTTCAGCAGAGCAATGGCATACCGCGAACTAGCTCTCCACTTCTGCAAGGACTATAATCCATCAACGGCTGCCAGTGAATATGGAGTTCCTCTGGTAGATACCTATAATCCGGGACCGAATGCGGAGACTTATCCGGGAAGAAGTTCCCTGCAGGAAACTTATCAGCATATCGTGAATGACCTCACCAAAGCTGAAGAGTATGTTACAACTGCCGGAGTCGTTAACTCAACAAAGATTACGGCTGATGTCGTACAGGTACTCAAAGCACGTGTTGCACTCGATATGGAAGATTACACAACTGCTGCAAATGTAGCACAGGCGCTGATCAGCAAGGGTACATACACACTGATCTCTGATCCGGCACAATATAAGGACATGTGGCTGAACGATACGGGTACAGAAGCTATCTGGCAGTTCTATATGGAACTCAAAAACGAAGAAGGACCAACCGCACTTGGAAGCATGCTATCAGGAATCATCGACAAGTTCGCACGTCCCTCATACATGGCAAGCAAGAAGGTTACTGATCTGTATGACACCGAAAACGATATCCGATACGGAGCTTACTTCAAGACAGATACCATCGATGCACAGACTGTACCTGACTTCGTGGGAACCTACTGCAACAAATGGCCCGGAAACCCGGCTCTGTATACTGGAAAACCCAATAACATGAACAAGACCAAAGCTATGCGTATCTCAGAAATGTATCTGCTCGGTGCAGAAGCATATGCCAAAGCCGGTAACGAAGGAGCTGCATGCGGCTTGTTGAACGACCTGAGAAAGGCACGTATCAGCGGATGGACTGACCAGACTTACAGCGGAGACGCGCTGATGAAGGAAATTCAGGATGAACGTACCCGCGAACTCTTCGCTGAAGGATTCCGCTTCTCGGATATGAAACGATGGGGCATCGGATTCTCACGTTCTGTTGCTGAAGATGCACCTGTAGCAAACTATGTAGCTACACAGGGTAATGACCTGACCAAGGATGCCAGTGATCACATGTGGGTATGGCCGATCCCGAAAGATGAAATCGATGCAAACCCGCAAATCAAAGGACAGCAGAATGAAGGATATTAATAACAAGATAACCTCTCTAATTTAACCTTACATAATATTAAAATTACAAAGAGCCACCTCCGTGTGATACAGGGGTGGCTCTGTCTTTTATATAATCCGATGATGAGACATCCATCGGCAACATCCTTTAAAATGCAACAGAAGCCCTGAAAAGCCACAAATACGCAAAATTAATATACCAGAAAGAGACTCTGCTGAAAGTTCTAAAGAAGCAACCCATGATAATCCGAAAGCACTTTCCCATCCGTAACGATTCTTCAGAACTCTATAAAGAATAAAATAAAGAAGACCTACCGGACTGATCAATAGCATGGTTTGCTTCCGGATCGATGGAAGATGATACAAAAATAGCCGTCCAGAAATTGGGACGGCTATTTTTAAATTTATACGCTATCACGGAAGTTATGCGAAAAATCCGTGACTTCTATCTTTGCATCAGAAAAATATTTACCAGTGAACAGTATTCAGATACTTATCAACCAGAATACCATCGATAGCTTTCAGCTTGAAGGTCAGACGAGTCTTTGCTTTAAACTTGATCACCATCAGTTCACCATCACCTTCCAGAGTCGGTTTCTCTCCTAAGTTAACGAAAGTAGGATAAAGTGCCTTCACTCCGTTGCTGTGCAGACGGTCATAAGTCAGATTCTTCATTTCTTTCATGCCGGCAGCATCTACCCCTGCATATTCCATCACCTGCGGATCGTAAGGCAGTGCAAAGCTCAAAGCATTGACAGACTGAAGTCCCTTACCGGTAACACGGATTTCTACCGTTTCACCTGCGTTATAAACCTTCTTGGAAGGAGTAACCTGAATAGTTCCGGCTACAGCAGGAACCTTCTTCGAACTTACACCGGTTTCCAGCTTGATACCTACGGTAGAAATATCGTATGCATCAATCAGTCCGTTGTTGTTCAAGTCACCCTTGCTGATATAACCTTCAAAGTCAGAATCACCCCGACGCAGACCTGTATAGTTCATATATGAAGTCAAGTCGTTTTCGTCTACCAGCTTATCCTGGTTGATATCACCCGGAATATAGCTTTCAGAACCAGGAACCTTGAATACATACAATTCACGTCCGGAACCGAAGTTACCCACAGCTTCCGTTACAGCCAGTTTGATGTAACGTGCAGTCGGACGCTTTTCAAAGACGAATGTCTTCACGTCACCGCCTGTCCATTCAAATGTACCGGCTTCGGTCCATTCAGACTTATCCATGCTGTAGTATACAGTACCTTTCTTCAACGTTCCGTTACCACCATCCTGACGAGGCATATACTGGAATTTATCCAGCTGATTTACGCTCTTCAGATCGATAACCAGATCGAACGGTACAGCCTTCGTACTCCATTCTGTATGCCATGAATCAGATTCATCGAAGTTAAACAACTTGTTGACGCCCTGACCACCCTGGTTCGGACAAGAAGTTTCACCCTTCAAACCACGAATAGCAAATTCCAGCGGATCAGACTTGGTCGTTACCTGAACACTTGCCCAATCAGAAGTTCCGGATGCATTGACTGCACGAACTTTGAACGAACAGGTTGTTTCCGGACGCAAATCTTCGAACAGCAGCTGTGTATCACGGATCGTACTGTAGAGCATGTTGTTGAACTCAATTTCATAATAATCAGCTCCTGTAACCTTGTTCCAGGAAGGAGTCAAGGTATAAGCAGTCGTATTTTCATCAGTAACCTGAGGTTTCGGAGCTTCCAGCGAACCGGTACTTACCAGCAACTTCTCAGCAGGAGCAAATACAAATCCTTTCATCTTCAGGGCAACCGCATCGGATGTGATATCAGCAGAAGCCAGTTTCACATGCACTACTGGATTCTTAACCACTTTCACTGAAGCAAATTCACTGCCCGGAGTAGCAAAACGATTCAATTCAGGTGCTTCTTCATAGAAATAAACATTCGTACCGTTCTTGTATGCCTCCATAGAGCTGACAGGTGTCAGTTTGACCTTGTTCTTACCGATACGAGCTTCCAGCTTCTTCGGTTGTGTTGTCACATTGATACGGAACTCTGTTACCTTTTCATTGACCATGCCGGCAAATCCTCCCTGTGTCGGATCTATGGTCACATTCAATTCATCTCCTTCCAGAGCAGAAACGATTCTCGTAGTGGCAAACTGTCCGTTACGATAAGCTTCCGTTACACCGTCATCATCATATTCCGTGAATTCAGTAGTTCCGGCCGGATACAGTTCATAGATACGAGTCTTCTTATCCATCTGGCTGACATTGTTGTGAGCCTCAGCCATCGGCAGGATAGCACCCTGCTTGATAAAGAACGGAAGTTTCCACAAAGGAGCCTCATAATTATTAATGACACGTCCGCCCTGATACAGGTCACCGGTGAAATAATCAATCCAGTTACCTTCCGGCAGATAGATACCATTACGCACATCATTGCCCTTATCATCTGCCTTCGTTTCCTGATAAACCAGAGCAACCAGCACATACGGACCATACAGGAACTGGTAGCGGGTAGCCGTACCCAGTGTATAGTCGTTCGGATAATCAAGGAACATGGCGCGAATCATCGGCTTGCCATCCAGTGCTTCATGAGCCAGCGTGTAAGTATAAGGCATAAATTCCGATTTCATCTTCAGATACCAGCGGTTGATAGAAGCAGCCGGTTCACCCAGAATATGCGGATACTTAGGATTCGATCCCCATCCGTCCATATTCAACTGCATCGGAGTGAAAGTCTTCCACTGGAAATCACGGACATTGACCGGAACATTCTTTCCGCCGAAGATACCATCCATATCCGATGAAATATTCGGCTGTCCGGACAATCCGGAACCGATATAAGTCGGGATGTGGAAACGGATATATTCCCATTCTCCACCAGTCTGGTCACCCGACCAGATTCCGGCATAACGCTGAGTACCGGCCCATCCGTCCAGTGAAATAATGAACGGACGTGCATTATTTCCGTAATAAGGCATAATCTGTCCGACATCAGCCACGCCGTTCAGTCCGAATGAATATCCGGCACCTACCCACGCAACATCAGTCTTCAGCACACGCACACCGGCATCACGCACTTCTTTCACGATATCACGCTACAACAATGCTTCTACGCCTTCTTTCGGATGCAAGTCTGACTGAGTCCACAAACCGATCTCAACTCCACGTTCACGAGCGTAATCACCCAGCTCCTTCAGGTTCTGAATATTGCCGTCCAGTGTACCGGTCTGTCCGTATCCTGCGCCGTAACCGTCATTCGGAAGCAACCATCCCAACGGCATATCATGCGCATTGTAACGGTCAATCACCGCACGGGCAGAGAACTGATAGTTATTCTTTTCTCCATTCAGAGACTCTTTGGTACCTCCATTGTCCTTCTGGCTTTCCTTATATTTCTTTCCGTCTTCGAACAGGAATCCCTTCTCGTCTTCTTTCCAGTAGTCACGGTTATAAGCATTCAAGTGACCTTCGTAGAAACCGAATTTCGGCAACAAGACCGGATTACCCGTCAGTTGATAGAAATCATTCAGCAGAGCTACCGGAGTATCATCTACCATGAAGAATACATCCAGATAGTCTGTATCGTGTGTCAGGGTTACCTTACCTTTTTCAGCAGCTCCGAAATCATACTGGCCGGGAGCAAATGTATACCACATCACTCCATATCCGCCCGTAGACCAATAATAAGGAGTAGGAGAAGCAACACCGCCGTCAGTCCACTGGTTGGTATTGACAATCTTGATGCTCTTTCCCTTGTGAGAGAAACGTCCGTTCTGCACACCACCGCCATAGAAATACTCATCCGGCATTTCTTTCAGAGACAGAGAAACCTGTTTCTTCTGGAAATCCACCGGAGCTACCGATTCAACGACAGTGCGGTTAGTTACTTTATTGATCAGTTTAAAGAAGGTAGTCTGTTTGTTGATTTCCAAAGCTACTTTATCCGTAGCAATTGTAATCACTACCTGTCCTTCACTGACAGTCAGTTTTCCGGGCTGTTTCCGGGGACTGTCCGTCAGGATCTGTGCTTCGGGTGAAGCCTGCGGATCACGGATAATTCCCCCATTCGGATCCTGGAACAGGCGGACAATGTTTTCCCCATAAAAGTCGAGTGTCATGCGCTGTCCGTCAGAGAACAGCACTTCGACCGTTGTCGGATTCAGCAAAGCCGCACCAGTCACTGTGACTCCCTGTGTCTGTACGATACGTATCGTCCGGATTTACGGCCGACAAAGGAGCGGCAACCAGACAGGCAGGCACACAGAGCGTCCATGCCAAAGTTTGTTTTTTCAGATTCATGCTTCTTATTTTAGGTTTATTAATCACTTATCAAAGTCCGGCAAAGTTACTTTAAAAAGATCATTCGGACGATGTTCCTTACGAATTATTTCCTTCATCTGCTTGACAATATCCGGATGCTCAGCCGCAACGTCACGGTCTTCATGGATATCTGTTGCCAGGTCATACAAATGAGGCACTCCCTGTTTCACAACCAGCTTCCAGTCACCCATGCGGACACCGATCTGGTCTGTTTCGTGGAACTCCCAGTACAGGTAGTCATGCTTCTGCTGCTTGTCGTTCTGTCCCAGCAAAGTCGGAGCAAAAGAAATACCGTCAAAACAGTCTCCCTCCAGCTTTTTGTTCAGATACTTTTTAGGGAATTTCTTGTCACCGGCCAGTTCACAGAAAGTAGGCATTACGTCATAAAAAGCCAGCTGATGATCATTCACCGTACCAGCCTGTACATGACCGGGCCAGCGCACAATAAACGGAACGCGGATGCCGCCTTCATAACACTGGCGCTTCAATCCCCGCAGCTTTCCGTCACGGCCGAAGAATTCAGGGTCTGCTCCTCCCTCTTCGTGAGGACCGTTGTCGCTACTGAAAATAACGATTGTATTTTCATCCAGCCCCTTTTCTTTCAATTTGGCCAGGATTTCGCCTACATACGCATCCAGGCGGGTAATCATGCCGGCAAACTCCGCATGCGTATGGACTGCCGGATTATAACGTGAACCTTCACTTCCTCCCCATGTCTTATCAACAAAGAACTTTTGCTTATATCCTTTCAGAATGGAATCATTCGGCTGTGCCAGCTCTGCATGCGGCAACGTATAGGTAAAGAATCCATAGAAAGGCTGCTTGCCGTCCTGTTTGTCCAGCCAGGCCAGTGCTTCCTGATGAATCATATCTGCCGAATACTGCGGACGCTTCTTATAGTCGTCACCATACATCGGATATTTGATGTTTTCGTCCATAACCACACGTACCACTGCCGTATCGCCTGCCGAGCGGCTGTAACGGTTCAGAAAGTTCGGATAATACAGATGAGCCTGGAACTGACAGATATATCCATAATACTCATCCACTCCGCGTTTGTCGGGCGTAGAGCAAGATCCTTCATAGCCTCCGGCCCATTTTCCGAACATTCCGGTTGTGTAGCCGTTTCCTTTCATGATTTCAGGCAAGATGATATGTCCCGGATCGTAAGGCTCCTGCCCCACAACCGCATAATCCTTGTTATTACCATACATCACTTCTCCGGTCCAGTATTCCTTGTTTCCGCGCACATGCCCGTGTCCGGAATGCTGTCCTGTCATCAGTGAAGCCCGCGAAGGTGCACTGACCGGACTGCCGGCATAAGCCTGTGTGAAACGCATACCTTCCTGAGCCATCCGGTCCAGATTGGGAGTCTGAATATACTTCTGGCCATAACAGCCCAGATCACCATATCCCATGTCATCACACAAAATAAAGATAATGTTTGGTTTTGTGTTTTTCTCTGCCGCACCGGCATTTGCTGCAAATGCCGCGGAAATCAAACCGGTGCAAAGCAGCATCTTTTCTGTTCTATTCATTTTCTTATGGTATTAAAGTTATGAACTATCTTTTTGACTTCACATAAACTGCTCAGCCTGACACATTTTTGATCATCAGGCAAATATACATTCATTTATCCAATGAATGGAAAATTTATACAATTTATAATAAAAAACAGACTTAAAAAACACTCTGACGTATGCTTCCGCTCATCTTTCCTGCCAGAACCAACGGCCGGCAACCCCGAAAATAAAAGCTGGGATCCTCCCGAAAATCAGGAGAATCCCAGCTTCCATATCATATTCCGGCCTTTATTTGTCCAGTTCTTTCAACAGTTCGTCTACGGCAGCCTTCAACTGAGTGTCTTCACCTGTCACAATCGTTTCAGGCGCATTCAGCACCAGGATATCCGGCTCCAGCTGTGAGTTTTCCAGATAGCTTCCGTCCGGCAGACGATAACCGATGACAGGAATACCGAACACCAGACTCGGATCCTGCAGCGTCTCCCAGGAAACACTGGTCATGGTTCCCGGCACAGGAGCACCTACCAGCTTGCCCAGCTTCTGATGGCTGTACACCCAGGGAGTGCCGTGGGCATTGGAATAGTTGGCTTCACACTGCACCATGATGGAAGGCTTGTTCCAGCGACGGCTCGGCATGTCGCAAGCTTCCCGTCCGCGAACCACCTGAGTGAAATACTTCTTTCCGCTGAACAGAACTTCAATATCTTCATGCAGACGGCCTCCTCCATTGAAACGGGTATCGATCACAATTCCTTCGCAATTATTGTATTTGCCGAGAATGTCCGAATAAATGGTACGGAAACTGTCGTCGCCCATTGATTCAATATGCACATAACCCAGACGGCCCTTCGACCATTTTTCAACGTCGGCAGCACGCTGTTTGACCCAACGCTCATACAACAGACCGCTCATCGCACCGTTGCTGATGGGTTTCACCACTTCGTCCCAGGACTTGCCGCTCTGCGGATCACGGAACGAAACCAGAATTTTCCGGCCCTGACAGCCGTTGAGCAAAGCTGCATAATCCATGTCCGGAGTAAGAGCCTGTCCGTCGATCTTTTCAAGAATGACGCCCGCCTTCACTTCGGAAGTCTTGCGGTCGAAAGGACCTTTTTCCACTACTTCTGCCACACGCAGACCGTTACCCGTATAACTCCAGTCGTAAAGCAATCCCAGGTTAGCGGTTGATTCTCCTCCCAGAGACGGATAGAAACGTCCGCCCGTATGCGAAACATTCAGTTCGCCCAGCCATTCGCTCAGCAATTCGGCAAAATCATAGTTGTTGCTGATGTGGGGCAGGAACTTGCGGTAGGCAGCTGCCATGGCATCCCAGTCCACACCATGCATGTTCACATTATAGAAACGTTTCTTTTCCTGCTTGTAGACATGCTCAAACATATAAGCACGTTCGGCTGCCAGATCCATCTTCATCTCGGCTCTGAAAGAAACCGGTTTCAGTGTTTCCGAAGAGGCATCCATTTTCTGCATGCTGCTTCCCAGAATGAAAATATTCTTTCCTTCCTTGTCCATTTCCATGGAACCGCGTTCCACATTCTTGTGCAGCAGTTTCACGTCGCGCTTGCGGAGATCAATCTTCCACAAGTCATAACCGCCTTCGAATGCAGCCAGATAATACAGTTTCTCACCGTCCTTGGAAAGAATGGCAGAGCCCAGGTCAGATGAATTGGGAGTCAGACGCACGATACGATCCTGGATACCATCCAGTTCAACGACCACATCCTTGACTTTGTCCGACTCTTTCTTGTCGCCGTCTTCCTTTTTCTTCTTGTCTTTCGAGTCAGCATCCTTTTCACTCTCCTTCTTCTGCTCCTTTTCAAGTTCCTTCTGCAATTCATAGTCCTCTTTGCTCAGACGGAACTTATCGTATGCATCCTGATTCATAAATACCAGCATCACATCCTCCTGTGATCCCCAGGAAGCGTGGCTGCGCATACCGTAACGGTCGGTTGCAAACAGAATGGCATTGCCGTCCATCACCCAGCGCGGAGAAGCACTGAAATAGCCGCTGTTGGTCAGGTTCACCAGTTCTCCCTTGCCGTCTGCACTCACCAGTGCAACGTCAGAATACGGATCATGGCGGTTACCAATG
>ENA-OOQN01000378-OOQN01000378.1-human-gut-metagenome-genome-assembly--contig:-NODE-378-length-14874-cov-5.765639_pt1 | contig 14874 bp, 18 predicted proteins | sample MGYA00241092_ERZ501169 | MGnify/ENA primary metagenome ERZ501169 (study PRJEB25962, sample SAMEA2042489) | human gut metagenome | biome: human gut; feature: human-associated habitat; material: faeces... | reverse complement strand
CACAACTCCGGCTTGCACGACAACTTGCATCCGAACTGCGCCATCGTACGGTTCACCGTTATCCTTCCCATTATCGGGGCTTTGCCCGACTTGTCCGTTCCGCTCTTTTTCAGGTAGAGCAGCACCTTGAATTTTTCAACTTTCATACGCTTACTGATTTTGTCACAAAATTAACTTACGAGTAAGCGTCCATTGATTTGCAGAACGGTGCGTATCAGCGCAATCGGCACGGACTTGCAACAATTTCATTTTCCGTGCGTTACCTGTCCCTGCTTCGGTAACTGACGGCTAACGGCTTGGTAACTGAAATAGCTCAATATTCCGCACTCCGTTGCGTCTCCGACATTTGGCAGAATAATGAAAAACCGCTCATTTCAAACGTGTTACGTTTTATCGTCACTTGTTTGCCGACGGCTGCTTTGTGGGTTCTGTTCCATGTAAGCCGGCATAGTTTCGCGACCCTCAGTATCAGTTACGGCGTACCCATTGAGAGTGTTTCCAAGATGTTGGGACACACAAACATCAGAACCACACAAATTTACGCTAAAATCATCGACACAAAACTGAGTGCCGACATGGATATGTTCGCCCAAAGACTGAATGAAAGGAAAACAAGCGTTTAATCACAATAAAATTTTGAAGTTTATGGATTTGCAGGTCATTCAAAACAAAATCTTTGAAGTCAGGGGTTGCCGGGTGATGCTTGACTTCCATTTGGCGGAACTCTACCAAGTGGAAACACGAGCCTTGAAACAGGCAGTCAAACGCAACATCGGTCGTTTCCCGTCCGACTTTATGTTTGTCCTCTCGAAAGAGGAAGCCAACTTATTGTTATCCATAGGGGTATCACAAAATGTGATACCCCCTGATTACAACTTTGGCGCAGCCTTGCCTATGGCTTTCACCGAACAGGGCGTAGCCATGCTTTCATCCGTCTTGCGCAGCCAGACCGCCATCGAGGTGAACATTTCCATCATGCGGGCATTTGTCCTTATGCGTCAGATGGTCGCAGGGTATGAGGAACTGTTGATACGCATTGAGGAACTGGAAGCCAACACCGATGCACAGTTCAACGACATCTATCAGGCATTGACACAGCTTTTGAGCCAGTCCCAAGAGCAAAAGCAACGCCGCAGAATCGGATTCGTTACCTATGACGAACCGGGAACAGACAGGTAACGGTTTCGGTAACGAAATGCTGTTTAATGGATTGTATTCCAACAAATAGCATCCATTCATCTTGCGGGCAGTCCACCGGGCTACCCGCATTTTTTTATCTCCTTTTCCTCCGGCACATTCCCCGAAACGCCAGCCGTGCGGGGCATGGCTGACTGTTTTTCGTGAAAAGAGCCTTCGGAAACCCGCACAAGCGTATCGAAAGACGGGCTTCCGACACCCTTGCCTTTCCCGCCCGCTTCGTATAGTGTTCCCTATCAGATAAAAGGGAACAAGAACTTTTATCCCGTTTCCCTATCGGTAAACCCTCCCCCTTACGCAGTCCCCCAGCCGGGAGGTCGTTTTTCACGCTTCAATAGGCAAAGGTAGCTACGGGGGCTTTTGGCTCTGCAAATTAGGTTTCATCGAAAAAAATTGTTCCGTCTTCCGTTGGTCGGGGAAAATTTTTTGTCGGAAAAATTTGCATAGCAAGACCCCTTCACAAACCTGCCTATGTGAAACGAAAACGACCGACCCGACCGGAAGACGCATAAAAAAAAGGTCGGATTTACGGGAAACGGAAAAAAGTTCAGTGAAACTTCAACTCCCTCACCTCTCGAATCCGCATAAAAATTAAAAACTTAAAAAATTACAGCGATATGAAAACAACAGCATTATCAGAAGCGAGCGTTTATGTAGGCACTTATGGCAAGTATAACAACGGTTCACTGTTCGGCGCATGGCTGGACTTGTCGGACTATGCGGATAAAGAAGAATTTTACGAAGCCTGCCGGGAGCTTCACAAGGACGAGGAAGATGCGGAATTTATGTTTCAGGATTACGAGAATATCCCTGAGAATTTGATTTCCGAAAGTTGGATTTCCGGGAATTTCTTCACCTTGCGGGATGCGGTGGAGGATTTGGGCGACACCGAACAGGAAGCCTTTTTCGTGTGGTGCAACTACAAAAGCCATGATTTGAGCGAGGAAGATGCGGACGACCTTGTTAGGCATTTCTGGGACGAGTATCAAGGGCAATATGACGATGAAGAAGATTTTGCCTACCGGATTGTAGAGGAATGTTACTTAAAGGGTCAAGAAGTTAGTTATCAGCATATTTAATAAATGTACAAATAAATACTTCACATAATGATTTACTACTCATATAATGTAGCGACAGAAATCTATAAACTGGGAAAGACTGATTTTCCTGCCATGATTCCACAGAACGGAGCAATGGCCGATTTCCTGCTTTCATATAACCAAAATTCCGAAACAATGTATGCAGACTGGTATACAGCCTTAAAGAATAAAGATTACTTCAGACCAAGTTTCTTCATTTTCTTGTACAGGGCTGTACGACTGCAACCGAGTTCCGCTGCTGTCTTGCTGACATTACCATGATTTTTATCAAGCAGATTTCGTATCCTTTCCTTTTCCTGAATGATACGAATATCCAGATTTTCACTACAATCTACATTGTCCAGTCCCAAGTCACAGACATCCAATAATGCATTATCCGCAACAATTACCGCACGTTTGATCTTTGCGTTCAATTCCCGCACATTACCCGGCCAGTCATATCCCAACATACATGCTTTTGCTTCTTCGGTAAATCCCTCATTCTTAACACGGATTCTACCGGAATGTTCTTTTCTGAAGTATTCGGCAAGCGGAAGAATATCGTCTTTGCAATCTTTTAATTGCGGTTGAACAATTTCGAGTTCTGCAAGGCGATAATACAAATCCTCACGAAAGCGACCTTCCTCCACCGCTTTTTTCATATCCTCATTGGTAGCAGAAATAATACGTACATCGGTATGTTTCACTTTATCACTTCCTACCGGATTAAACTCCTTTTCCTGAAGGACACGCAGAAGAAGAATCTGCATGGAATACGGCATATTACCGACTTCATCCAGGAATAAGGTTCCTCCATTGGCCGTCTCAAAATGTCCTTTCCTATCAGCAACAGCTCCTGTAAAAGCTCCTTTGACTGCACCGAAAAATTCAGAAGCCTGCAAATCGTTGGGTATGCTTCCACAATTGACGGCAACGAAAGGCTTGTCACGCCTGTCACTATAACGGTGTATCATCTGGGCTATCACTTCCTTACCGCTTCCGCTCGGACCGAGTATCAGGACTGAAAGATCCGAAGGTGCCACACGACGAGCCAGTGAAGCGGCTTTCCTTGCGCCTTCACTGGTACGTTCTACAAAAGGACGCTCCTTACGCACTATAACCGGACTTTTCAGCACACTGTGCATTAATTCAAGCAGTTGTTCCTGGTGGACAGGCTTTTCCAGATAATCCATAGCTCCGAGCTTGATGGCACGGACAGCATCCGAAATACAGGCATAATCCGTCATGACAATAAAAGGGATTTCCATACCGGAACGCATCATCCATTCCAGAAAGCTGATACCGTCACCTTCCGGCAAGCGCACGTCTCCCAATACCAGACTGATTTCGTTTTTCTTCAGGATACTGCGTGCACATGGTTCATCTATAGCTGTCAATACTTCGTAACCCGCCTTCTGCAGCCATTTTTCAATCATGCCGCAAAGTATCATATTGTCTTCAACTATCAGAATTTTCATATTTTTTCAGTTCATTTTCTGTTTCATTAATTAATTTTCCAATCCACCCTATAATCTGGATAGTATTTTCACAAATAACATCATCGCTAATATCCATATCGTGTAACTTTTCTTGAAAATCATGCAACAACTGTTCCTTTTCAAACATTTCCCATACAGGCATCATTCGATGTATTGTTTTCCTAATACTTTCTCGATTGATTGTCTTTATGGCTGTTGTAAGTTCTTCAATTTCTTTTCTTGATTCCATGAGAACAAGAGACAGCATATGTCCATAATCATCTGTATTATCCAACAGACAAGAGAAGTCAAAATCTCCAGTTTGAGAAATTTTTGTTTGAGACATGATTGTTGATAAAAAAGTAAGTAATGCATGAATGTTGAACGGTTTATGAATGCAACCTGCAAATCCTTCTTTTTCATAGATTCCGCTATTTCCATCTCCTCGGGCAGTCATAACCGCAACTGGAATGGTTCTTGAATTTCCAATATCTGAATTTCGGAGCAACCTTAACAGAGCGAACCCGTCGGTATCCGGCATTTGTACATCTGTCAACACCATATCATAATCCGATTGCCCAAGAGCAGCAACGACTTCCTGGAAATTCATACAGGTTGTGCAGGAAACTCCCTTACGCCCAAGCATATCTTCCGCTATTTTCAACAATATAGGATCATCATCCACAACAAGCACATTCTTCGGTAGAATGGTTATCGAAGCATTATCAGGCTTGTCCTCTTCCACAAGTTCATCCGTTACGGGTAAAGGAAATTCAAGCTTGAAAATGCTCCCCTTTCCCGGTGCGCTTTCCACAGTTATAATACCATTCAGGACTTTGACCAGTCCCTTGGTCAGGAAAAGCCCTAAACCGAAGCCCTCGGAATTGACATTCTGTGCGGCACGCTCAAATGGAGAAAATATTCTTTTCAGTGTTTCCTCATCCATACCGATACCGGTATCCCTGATTTCAATGTGCAGTTTTCCTTCCAAATATCTTGAATAAAAACTTATGGTTCCTGATGGGGTAAACTTGATGGCATTGGTCAGTAAATTGGCCACTACCTGCTCCAGTTTATCTGCATCACCCATTACAACAAAAGACGAATTTTGATGTTCAGATTGAAGATATAAGGCCTTTGCAACAGCCTTGCGGGAAAACTCGTCTGAGATGCGTTGCAGGAAACGGTCAAGATAAAATGGCGTATCGTTACGCAAATCACCGGCTTCATTGATCCGATAGGCATCCATCAGGTCATTAACCAAATGCAGGATATGATGACAGGAATGGCGTATATCCTCCAAATATGGTTCGCGTTTCTTTTTCTCCCGTATTTGGGAAGCCAAGTCAGCACAGTTATGAATATTACCGAGAGGGCCACGTATATCATGTGAAACGGTCAGAATTATTCTTTTGCGCATTTCAAGCAAATCCTCGTTTTCCTTAACGGATTGCTGTAGTTTGACTTTTATCTTTTCTTCCTTACGTAAATCGGATAGTATAATGAAAAAAGAAATAACAAACAGAACGACAACAATACTTATCACTATAGCAAACAGTCGGAAAGATTTCCATCTTGTCTCCGTTATTTCCAAATATTGTTCTGTAAATGACAGCTGTATTTGGTTATCAAGAGAAGAAACAAAATCATATAACTTGTGATTTAACAGCCTGTTCTGTAAACGCAGACTGTCTGCATACGATTCCATCTGATTGTTCCGCCAATCTCTGGCAGAGGTCAATCTTTCATTGAAGTCCCGTATTTCATTTGTCATATATGGAACTTGTACCGTCTCTTTCTTTCCAAACAGCCCGGCAATTCCTTTCTTTTTCTGCGTTATTGTCTTCATCCGAACCGACTGTGTGGCTATTACTGGTAGTTCATTAGCAAGAATACTGTCGGACTTCTCCCAAGATTGAATAGCTTTCATTATCCTGAACAGGTGTGTCTCTTTCGTCTCAAGCAGTACCCGTAAAGAATCTATTTGAGAAAGATGTAAGAAATTTCTACACTCGGATTTTATTTCAAGCAGAATACTGTCTGTTTTAAGACGCTGATAATGGTATCTGTTATAATCTGATTCATCCCATGCAATAACTGATTCGCCTAAGGTTGCCAACCTAGTAATATACAAATGAGCCTTATGGATATTTTCACGGGCATAATTCGTTTCATTTATAACGTCCTCAAATCTTCGAAAGCGGAAACGCTCGTTGACCATAACAACAGTCAAAAATAAAACTATAGCTGTTATGATAATATAGCCCAGAAATATTTTTTTACGTAACAAACTGCTCATTCTAATGATATGATTTATCCTTTACAACATAAATGTTTATTTAATCAACAACCAAATCAGCAATGCATCAGCATAAGTGCAAATATATACGGTATAGGCATTATAATGGCTGCAATAATAAAATAGCTACTATTGTATGTTTAAAACGTATAATATAAAATCCTATAACCCAAAGTAGCTCAAGAAACAATACAGTACCAGTAATTCAAAAGCTATTCCTGTCATGAAATTTATCAATATGAAAGTTCCCATGCACAATTATATAGAGATATTTCATCCTCATTTGTTAATATGGTATGCTTTTAATTCTGTAATCATATTCTCATTGGTACTGGATTGATTGAAATACCTGACTTCAACGGATATGGAATCGGAAACTTTGTTTCCCCAATGCAGTTTACCAGAGTATAAGACTCTGCTTTTCCAATACAGTGTACCTTCGACAAAGAACTTATAGATTCCAGGTGGAAGACAATTGCCCTTATCATCCGTTCCATCCCATTGATAGGTCAGGTTTCCATTCTGTGGTGTCGCTCCCGTTATGGCATCCACCTGTGCGGAAGTCATCATTTGTGGCCTAGCCTTGCCAACCCACAGCGGAATGGCATCTTTCCGGTATTCATATCCGCCTTCCACGGTAAATGATGTGGCATAAAGGGTTCGTACCAACCTCCCGGATTCATCTTCTATCCAAATAGCATATTGGCTTGAAGCTATACCGCCACGATGAAATCTGAAAGAGATTTCCAATCGTTCTTCTCCACTGTTGACTGTCTGCGTTTCTGTCGCCTGCAAATGATGACATCCATAAAATCCGGTGCAGACCGACGCAAATGCGATTAATATCCATATTACTTGTCTCATACAACATATTCTTTAATGTTCGTTATATTTTTCAAGATCATACACATTCAGCCCCAAGTCTGGATTGTACACGCGACTTACCTGTTCGCCATAATCCTCCACTACAAATTCACCTGCCCCACTCAGTGTAGCGGCAAGCAGGTGTCCTGCCAACGCTGAACAGTCGCGGCGTTCCACAGTTATGTGCAAGTGTAGGTACACTTTTCCATCCAGCGTGGAAATATTTCCAGTAAGATTGGCTATCTCCATCTGTTCGTGAAAAGTCTTGTCCTCATACCTTTTGGTATCGGGATTAAAGAATCGGAATGTCAGCTCATTGATTGCTCCAATGCCCGATATAACTCCCGACTCAATTTTCATTTCATGACAGAAAGATACTAAAGCTTTGACTATCTCTTCGTGGTTGTTGATACTGACAACATATCTGTTGCCCATTTGTTTGTATATGTACATGGACGGTTGTTTTTGTGCGTTTGCCGAAATGAAGAATAATCCGGCAAACAGCAAGATGAATAAACTAAATCTTTTCATGGCTGCGGAAGCTTAAAACAATTGAGATGAAAGTTCCGGACGCTGGTCTTGATGCCAATAAGGGTAAGGCTTTTCCGTGCGGCTGGCGGTATCCAAACGGCTGACCTGTTCAGGTGTGAGTTTCCAGTCAACTGCACCGAGGTTCTGCCGCAGCTGTTCTTCGGAACTGGCTCCTATAACCAAGCTGCATACAGTAGGACGTTGCAGCAACCAGTTCAAGGCTATTTGCGCTACGGTTTTACCTGTCTCTGCGGAAAGTTCGTCCAGTACATCTACAATGTCATACAAGCGGTCATTAGAAACGACATTATCTCTTACGGGAGCTCCGCCACGCGCCACCCTGCCATCTTGCGGTATGGGATTGTTACGACGATAACGGCCGCCCAACCTTCCTGCTGCTAATGGACTCCACACTATCGTACCTACTTGTTGGTCAAGAGCCAGCGGCATCAGTTCCCACTCGAAATCACGGTTTAGCAATGAATAATAAACCTGATGTGCTATATACCGAGTCCAGTTGCGGCGTTCAGATATAGAGAGTGATTTCATCAGTTGCCAACCTGAGAAGTTGGAGCAACCGATATAACGTATCTTGCCTTTCGTTACCAAATCGTCCAATGCACGCAAGGTTTCTTCCACTGGAGTATTTCGGTCAAATCCGTGAATATAATAAAGGTCAATATGGTCTGTACCGAGACGACGTAAACTCGCTTCGCAAGCCTCAATGAGATGAAAACGCGACGAACCTTCTTCGTTCCGGCTTTCCCCCATCGGAAAAGTCCCTTTGGTAGTGATGAGCAGTCTGTTCCTTTTGTCAGCAATAGCTTTGCCCAATATATCTTCTGCAAGCCCACGGGAATACATATCGGCAGTATCGAACATATTCAATCCTGCGTCCAAGCACATATCAATCATACGCGTTGCTGTACTTACTCCGGTATGTCCCCAACCCTCGAAACCGTGAGAGCCACCGAATGTTCCCGTTCCCAATGTCAGTGTCGGAACAAATAATCCCGAACCGTTTAATTTACGATATTCCATACGATAAAAGTTTTTTGAAATTATATAAACAACAAAAGTACAGACAGACTGGTAACAGCCGTTGTAAAGTTGCGAAAACCTCTTTCCGGCAATCGCTTTATCAAAATGATTCCGGCAACACCCCCCAATAGAATAAAAGGAATGGTACAGGCATCCAATATAAGAGACTGTTTCGTGATATTGTCCCACGCCAATATCTGTACTGGAATCTTCAGATAGTTTATGACGAGAAAGAACCATGCATTTGTTCCGATGAAACTATACTTAGGCATCTTTACCGACAAAAGGTATATGGCCATTACCGGTCCTGCGGCATTTCCTATCATCGTGGTAAAACCACCCAAAAGTCCGAAAAGCGGACCATACCACCAACAAGAAGAAAGTCTGTTTTCTTTTCCGTTCCGTTCTGACCAAAACATGACAAGCATTACTATTACAAGACATCCTCCCATCAGATGCTTGAACCCGTCAGGAGGCACAATCTTATCCACCAACAAAGCCAATACAAAACCCATCAAAGCTGTTGGAAGAAGTTTGAATACATATTTCCATTCCGCAATGCGCCGATAGTAAAGTACAGCTACCAAATCAGCTGTACACAATATAGGCAAAATCAAACCTGTCGAAGGTTTTGCCCCGAATGTAAGTGCCATAAGAGGCACAGAGATTAGACTTAAACCCTGAATGCCCGTTTTTGACATACCGATTATGAAAGCTGACATAAAAAGCATTCCCCAGTCCGTGGGGGTTTGAATCCATATTGATAAATCCATAAGTTACCTTTTTTATAGTCCGAGAACCCGTTTCAATTCTTGTCTCATCACTTCGGCATCCACATCTTCACCAGTCCAATATTTAAGGGCAATAACCGCCTGATTTACCAACATATTCATACCGGGAAGTACATGCCTACAACCTTTACTTGTCGCATCTTTTACAAAATGCGTATATGCCGGATTAGGAATGCAGTCGGCAACAATCATGTGAGATTTTAATGTGTCAACATTGATATTCAATCGTTGTTCCACGTTAGGATATAAACCAACTGATGTAGCGTTAATAACTATATCCGCATCAGCTGGGATATTGAATTTGTGATCCCATAGAATGAACGACGCTTTAGCCGGAGTCTCCCGGTTTAGCAAATCGGTCAGCACCTTTCCTGTTTCATCTATGTTCAATACCGTTATTTCGGAAGCTCCGGCCAATGCCATTTCCACACAAATAGCACGTGCCGCACCACCTGCACCGAACACCACCAGTTTCTTCCTCTCTATGGATGTTACTTCCGATATTGCCTTTACAAAACCTTTACCATCCGTATTTTCTCCTCGCGTCTTTCCGTCTTTTTCAATGATGACCGTATTGACAGCACCTATAATGCGAGCGGATTCACCTAATTCATCAAGGTATTTGATAACTTCTACCTTATTGGGAATGGAGCAGTTAAAACCTCTCCAACCCATCGCTTTAGCTCCTGCAACGGCTGCTTCCAATCTGTCTGGTGCCACCTCGCAGTTGATGTAACGATAGTGCATACTGTGATGGCGGAATGCAGCCTCCATGATTGCCACTGTCGGGTTTTCTGCAGCAGGTTTTGCAAAAGAGCCTACCAGCTCCGGAAGAAAGTCGGGAGCTGGATTGTAATTTTTCAAATCGTTGATACTCATAACAGGATAATTATAAAGTTTACTAAATTCAATTATTTCAGGCAACTTTGCCATTGTACCATCATCATTGGTAAGTTCACATAACACTGCGTAAGGCTGAAAACCAGCCAATTTCATAAGTTCTACGCTTCCTTCGGTATGCCCTCCTCGCTCTTTCACACCTCCTGGACGGGCAATTAACGGGAATACATGCCCCGGACTATGGAGTGATTGAGGCGTCGCTTTTTCTGCTATGGCGGCTTTTATAGTTTTGACACGGTCTGCGGCCGACACCCCGGTTGTTACTCCTTCAGCCGCTTCTATGGAAATAGTAAAAGCTGTTCCATAAGTGCTGGTATTATGTTCTACCATAAGCGGCAGACTGAGTTCTGCAGCTTTTTCTTGTGTAAGACACAGACAGACTATACCACTGCAATGGCGTATCATACACGCCATATCTTTTTCAGAAATTGTCTGTGCGGGGAAAATGAGATCGCCTTCATTCTCTCTGTTCTCATCGTCAACCAACAACACGCCTCTACCTGCTCTAATAGCAAAAATGGCATTCTTTACTCTTGCAGCACTGTTTCCGAATGCTGCTAACAAGTTGTTATTTTCCATTGCTTTATTCCTCTTTTGATAGTTTTCTTTCACAGAATTCAATTTTTTCCTTGTTTGGACCAATTATTGTGAAAAACCGAACTCCATGTTCCCAAAATGGCAAAAATTGGACATGCTCATCCAAACATTGGTAACCGGAACTTTTCATTATTGAAAATATGGAATCGATATCTGTCACATCCAAGGCTATGTGATCTATTGCACCAGGTTTCATTACAGCCTGCTTGTTCTCATAAATCTCCATGGTTAGATTTCCCAACCGTAAAAAGCTCACGGACTCACCGTTTTGTTCATTGACAGTCTGCCATATTACTTCAAATCCAAGATCTTTATAAAAGTGTATGCTCTTTTGCATGTCATTGGTAGGAATACCGACATGTTGAATACCTGAGACTTTTGATTTTATATCCATACGTATATTTATTTAAGAATGATTTTTTTGATTATATGCAAAACACCGTCTTCATCATTTGACGGAGCCACATAACGTGCGAAACTTTTTAATTCAGTAGCAGAATTTGCCATACAGTAACTATAAGATACAGTTTGTAGCATTTCTGCATCGTTCATCTGATCGCCAAAAGCCATGCATTCTTCTGCCTTCACAGAGAGATAGTTCTGGATAAACTTCAGTGCATTGCCTTTATTTGCATCACGATGACTTATATCAAGCCAGTTCTGCCCTGATACCACTACTTTTAGAGACTCGTTGAAATGTTGCAAAACAGGATAACTGTTTGCCGAGGAGCCGTTGAAGTCATATATCGCTATTTTGAGAAACACATCATCAGTAATTTCCAATAAATCCGGTACGATTTCACACCGTTCATAATAAGTACGGGCTTGCCTTACAAATTCAATGTATTCATCTTCTATATATGCCTTATTCTTACCGCATAATACAGGATATGCCCCCTTTATATTTCTTATTTCCCGAACAACTTTACGTATCTCTTCTATGGGAATATCGACAACCAATAATTCTTTTGATTTTGAGACCACATAAGTTCCGTTTTCTGCAATAAAAATAATATCGTCCTTTACTTTACTGAAAAGTTTAAGTAAATTGTAGTATTGTCTGCCGCTTGCTGCTACAAACGTAATACCCTTATCTTTTAAATTCTCAAATACTGAAAAAAAATCAGGATGCAGCCTGCCCGTAGAATCCAAAAGAGTCCCGTCCATGTCAGATGCAACCAATTTTATAGTTTGTTTTTCCATAACTTTCTCTAATGTGTGACTTTATATTTCAATTCTTATGGTATTACTATACAGCAAACTTACATAAGCCGAATTGGCAAGTACTTCACCTATCATTTGCCTGTTGGGATACATATCCCCTAAGACTTCTCCTATATTGACAGCTATATGGTTCATAAGCAAATTGTTATAGTTTTATATTGATGCAGCAAAATTATGGTGTTTTTTTGATATGGGATTATAGTATATTTGCGATATGTTTTATTATATTTGCAACCCTAATTAAATCATACAATATGGCTATACTAGAACGAAAGATCATTCACGAAAGGACTACATTATGTAGTCGTATCGTATATCCTAATTTCGTATTACCACGACACAAACATGCCGAATATGAAATCATGCTGTTTACGCATGGAAATGGCAAGCAATTCGTGGGGGAAGGTGTTAGAAATTATAAGGAAGGAGACGTTGTTATGATAGGAAGCAATGTCCCCCATTTGCATTTATGTAATGCAAAATTAAATCCCGATGCAGGATTGGAAAAAAGTTCTGGAATCGCACTACAATTTCATCCTACAATATTTCCTTTATCTATAGATAAATTACCAGATTATCTACCTATATATGAATTATTGCAGAAAAGCCAGTATGGAATACACTTCCTTGACAAGAACTTATATGAAGAGTTGCTACAACAGTTTGAAGAACTGGAAAAAGTCGAGCACACTGTACGATTAATCCATCTTTTTCAAATTCTGGAACGGTTATGCCAATGCAAGAAGACAAATATTCTTTCAGACATAGCATACAATAGCTCTAATCTTTTAAAAGAAACCAATGAACCTGTTAATCGTGTATATACTTATCTTTTTAACCATTTCAAAGATAAAATCTCGTTGAAAGAAATTGCAGACTACGTAAAACAAAATCCATCAGCTCTTTGTAGATATTTCAAACAACGAACGGATAAGAGCATTTTCCAATGTCTAGCCGAGATACGTATCGAACACGCCTGCAAATTATTGGCTTATTCCAATCTTACGGTTGCACAGATTGCTTATGAATCCGGATATAATTTTGTACCACATTTTATCACTCAATTTGAGAAAATAACAAAACGAACGCCCAGTGAATATCGCTTACAAATCAATGTATAAATTTAGTTGTAAAAAATAGCAGTATAATTCATTACTAAATAGTTTATTAAAACCACCTGACCTTAAGCAACTTTAGTGACATTATTTAAACGAATTGTAATCTTTTCTGTGCTCCAGTTAAGTAGATATTCCACTCTTGTTTTACTCCGCAACTTGCTTTATTATCCTAATAGCTTTAACTGCCATGTGTATGTCCTGTCAAACTCTGAATCTATGAGTGAAATAATTTATAGCTTAGGTCTTCAACTCCCATGGTATATGGTAAAGTATTCAAACATTACACTTGTTATACCCTAAATGAATTCAGATTCAATTATTATAATTAACCAGTTATCCCTTCCATCAAAGATAAATCCCAATCCTGATTTGCCAGCCGCATTTATTCCTTTTTTCAGGAGAATTTTCTTTATGGCTATCGCCATGAAAATTCACCTGAAAAAGAATGCGGCGGCAAACGGATTAGAATTAAAGGAAAGATTACAGGGATTAACTGCGACCGACGTGACGCATAGCCGTAAACCAAAGGAGGCTATCCTTATATTCCAATATGACCTCACAAATGCTGTGAAAATCCACCTTCCCAAATAACAAAACATAGTCTGCTTATCAAATCCCGAAATAAGACAGGGATTTCAGCTCCCTCCGATCTGCATAGCATAGTGGCTTCGCCATGACATCTGATGTCATATTATGAACTTTGATGATAATCTCTTGTGTTCCACAGCCTTCTATTCTATTTTTACCCAATAACTTAAACTAATGATTATGGAGATAGTGAACATAGAGGCCAGCGCATTTATGGAAATGAACAACATATTGTTCAAGATAGAAAAACAACTGAAAGGACTGAACTCTTCCAAATCTGATTTGAGTGAATGGTTGGATAATCAGGAGGTATGTATTCTTATGAATATATCAGACAGGAAGCTATTGTCTCTAAGGCAGAAAGGACTAATCCCTTTCAGTCGTATAGACAGAAAAATATATTATAAAAAAGAAGATATTCTAAACTATATGAGGAGAAACCTTAAAACATATACAAATAATAGAAATGGGACAGCAGGTATTGAATAAGGATAGTAATGAGGTCAAGAGATTTATTGAAGCCATGGAAGTTATATCCAAAATTTTGGATGCAAATTCTTTAATCTACAGACCTATATTGGACGGAAACCGCTATGTAACAGAACAAGAGTTATCAAAGGCTCTCAAAATTACAAAAAGAACACTCATTGAATATAGAATGAATGGCAAATTGCCATATTACAAAATAGGAGGAAAGATTCTGTATAAGGAACAGGACATTATAGATATATTGGAAAGAAACAAAGTTTTGGTATTTGAATGACATTTCTTAAATCACTAATAATCAAAAGCTAAACTTTATACAAATAACTTATAACCACTCTAAATAACTATATAAATATTTGGAGGAATAGAACCGAACACTTACCTTTGTAAAGTCAAAGGATGATTAACGAGAATCTATCGAAAATTGGTGAATTTGGCATATGGCTGATTCAGTGGTTCGGGGATTTTTCCAAAGATATTAAAGTGCTGTAATTTAGGATTTTGAATTAAAATATTCGATTCCTGGTGGCACCACTTTAAAGAAGAGCAAAAGACAGTAAAAACCTGATTTTCAATCGAAATCAGGTTTTTTTTGTTTTTCCCAAACATGCAAAAAACGGCAAAATATGGATCAACGTAAAAACCTGAGGGATTCTTATATTACGCATAAATTTTAGACAG
>ENA-OOQN01000376-OOQN01000376.1-human-gut-metagenome-genome-assembly--contig:-NODE-376-length-14899-cov-3.736998_pt1 | contig 14899 bp, 8 predicted proteins | sample MGYA00241092_ERZ501169 | MGnify/ENA primary metagenome ERZ501169 (study PRJEB25962, sample SAMEA2042489) | human gut metagenome | biome: human gut; feature: human-associated habitat; material: faeces... | reverse complement strand
CCGAACTCGGGATGTAATGCAGCCCCGGATGTTCGTCACACACGATGCTCCGCAAGGCCTTGTCGATGCGTTCCGGCGGGAAACCTTCGTTCCGTCCGCAATAGATACCGATGGAAGCATGGCTGCGGATGCGGCGTACGTAATCCTCGGCATTGGTGATGAACAGGTCAGGATAATAAGGATCGGGCCCGTCAGCAGGATTGGCCAGCCAGAAGTCCTGCCAGATCATGATACCGTGACGGTCGCAAGCCTCATAGAGTTCTTCATCGCCGATCATGCCCACCCAGTTGCGCAGGATGTTCATGTTCATATCGGCATGATAAGCGACAGCTGCATCGTATTCACGTCCGCGGTAGTTCAGGTTCGACTCACTGAAGCCCCAGTTGCCGCCGCGTCCGACGAATCGCCGTCCGTTGATATACATATTCAGAATACCCTTGTCCTCATTGAAGGTCATCTGGCGGATACCGGTCTTGTAAGAAAGGCTGTCAGAAAGTTTTCCGTCGGTCTTGAACGTGAAAGCAGCATCATAGAGGTAAGGCTCACCATATCCGTTGGGCCACCACAGACGCGGATGTTCCATATTCAGCTGTCCGAAGCGTTCCGGAGTGAAAAGGATCTCTTTCTCTTCGCCGGCTTTCAGAGTAACCTCCTGGGCAAAACGGAGAGTACCGATACTTCCTTCCAGCACACCCTGAACTTCCTTGTCGCTATGGTTCTTCACGAAAGCATGAGCGGTAAGGCGCACGGAAGTAGTGTCCGGCAGAGGGAATACACTCTCTACCAGCGGATCACTGACGGTTACGTTACCGGTGCTTACAAGCTTCACATCGTTCCAGATACCGATATTTCTGCCGCGGACCGTAGGGATCCAGTCCCAGCCGATCGTTGCATGGAAAGTAGGATTGTCCGCTCCCAGGATTCCTCCGTTGAAGTCTGTGCTCTGCTTGTTCTTTTCCTTGACAGCTCCCAGGTGGCTGTTCTTCACGATCTCTACCGAAAGAACATTCTTTCCGGGAACGATCAGCTCCGTCACATCCAGTTTGCCGCGGATGAACGCGCCTTCGATGTCGCCTGCTTTCCGGCCGTTCAGATAGACATGAGCCTTCCAGTTGATTCCGTCAAAATTCAGGAACACCCGGTCTTTGATGAAACCTTCGGGAACCGTAAACTCGTTACGGTACCAGAAATTGGAATTGAAGAATGACTCTGATACATTCAGCTGGTTGGCCGAATAGTTCGGATCAGGCAGGGCGCCGATGTTCTTGTAGCTGCTCAGCACGGTTCCCGGTACCGTAGCCGGAATCCATCCGTCGGTCTGGAAACCGGCAGAAGCGATTTCTTCTCCATTGCCCTTCACTTCCGAAGCACGCTGGACTTTCCAGTTGCCGCCCGACAGACGGATGCTGTTGCCTTCGGCAGCCGGTTGGGGAACGGCACGGGCCGTCAGTCCGCCCTTACCCATCACTTCGATTTCACTGAGCATATATGAACCTTTCTCCTTCGGACGTTCCATGAGTACACGCACATAGCGGGCTTTTCCTTTGACAGCTATTTCATCCGTAGGACTGTCTCCACCCGGCAGCGGAGCGGCATCCTTCCAGCTGCGTGCATCATCCGAGGTCTGGATCTTTCCCTGAACGGCCTTGTTCACCCAGTGCAGGATCACCTTGTCGAAATCGGCCTTAGTGCCGAGATCCACGTAGATCCATTCCTGCGCATCGCCCGCACTCATCCAGATGCTGTTGAAGCAGGAAGACGGTTTCAGTTCGACATATTCCCCGCCATTGAAGAAATTCATGTCGTGGATCGTCCAGTAGGCAGCTCCCGCCATCCGCATGACAACACGGTAATGACTGTACTCTCCGCTTTGCTTCATGGGAATTTCCAGTTCGATGATACGCACCGGAAGTGTTCCCTTTTCATCCTGCTTGTTCGGATCAGAATGCATGTTATATTTCGCAGCTTCGCCGGGCAGTCCTTTTCCGGCGATCTTTCCCAACTCGGTCCAGCTGGCCCCGTCGTCCGATCCCTGACAGATCAGTTCATAGCCCTTGCCGGCTTTTTCTGCATAATAGGTCACTGTCCCTTTCAGATAAACCCGGTCTGCCTTTTTCCTGTAGTTCTCCAGATCAAACTGGAAATAAGTATCTTCACCGGTTGCCACATTCCGTGAATAAGGACCTTCATCAATCATCCACTCCCGCTCCCGTTTCGGCTTCTCGCCGTCAGGAGTCAGCAGTCTCAGATACTGAGGAACTCCGTTATGTACAATCCCGTCGGTAACCAGCTGGGCAGTCAGATTATAGTCGTAAGCAGACGACTGATAAGCCGCACGCATCAGAGCGATGTTGCGATAAGTATCGTCCTTCACCAGTTCGGGCGAAAAGTCCTCCTGCGGACTGCCCGGATACTGTCCGATTCCCCTTGTATAATAGTCCGAGCGGCCCGTCACCTGTCCGTTACTGCCGGAACAGGCTGCAAGCAACGCTGCCGAGGCTGCAATGCTTCCCAGAAAGAAATGAAAATAATGCCTGCGTTTCATTCTAATTATTAAGGTAATGGTTAAAGATTAAATTTAAATTTCCCGTGCGAATTTACGATTATTTTGCCAACTCTCCTGCCCGATTCTGCGATAAATCCATCCCGAGGCAAAGATTTAAGGTTTCCCGGCTTTTCTGCCCCGTCCAACCTCAGAAGTTTCTCTGTCCGCAAGCAATCACAAAAGCAATGCGGGCCGGGATATTTGATGATGTACCGGCAAACATTCCAGGAAAAACGAAATAACAGTGAAATACAGGAGAACCGGATGTGTATTGGTTTTCCTGTCTGCATCTGCAATTTTTTTATCCCGAGTATGTTTTAATATATTTTTTTATATATTTGCCTTCAGACAAAAGATATGTATAGCTATGCAAGAGAAAATGCTGATTGAAGATATAAGAAACGGTTCTGAAAAAGCTTTCAAGATACTGTATTCCCAATGGGTATCGAGGCTCTATCAGTTCGTATATCAGTATCTGAAATCAGAAAGTGCTACGGATGATGTGGTACAGGAAACTTTCATGCGCATCTGGACCAACAGAGAAAGCCTTAATTCTGAGTATTTGTTCAAATCATATCTGTTTACTATTGCATATCACTGTCTTCTGAAAGAACTGAAAAGACAAATCAACAATCCTTCCATGGAGAAATATCTGGAATACCAGAATACGATGGCAACCAAAGACGATGAAATCTCCGACGAAATAGATTATGATACATTCCAAAAAGCTTTGGAGAAAGCGAAATCACACCTGTCACCCCGACAAAGGGAAATCTTCGAACTGAACAAGGAATATGGAATATCTATACCAGAGATTGCAGAAAAGCTTTCTATTACGGATCAGGTAGTACGTAACCAGCTGTCGGCTGCACTCAAAACATTGCGCAATGAGCTGACGGGATTTAACGCCATTATTCTAATCATCGTTTTCTCTCTTCATTAATGTTATATAACATATAAAATGATATGTTATAAATCTGCTGCTTATGGATATTACCTATAAAAATCAGATTTTGGTTTTATGAATATAATAATGGATAAAGAAGTAGCAAGGTTATTGGAAAAATTCCGTTCGGGCAGAATAACATCGGAGGAACTTCAGAAATTGAAGTCCCTGATGGAAATTACCTCCGATCAGGAACTGAAAGATATCCTTATGTCTGAATGGGACAAATTTGACCATTACTCACCACTTCCTGATGAAAAAATAGAGAAACTCTATGAAAAAATGAATATAAAGGGGAAAGAAATTCGCCGAAACAGAATTTCCTTCAAGAACTACTGGATGCAAATAGCTGCTTCCATTTTATTCATTATTGCAGGAAGTCTGACTGTACTGACCTATATGCAGAACAAGACGATAAGTTCACTGGCGGAGCAAAATGTGGTAATACGTTCGGGTGACTACGGAAAATCACTGGTTACCCTGCCCGATGGAACGATTGTTTATCTGAACGCCAAGTCTTCGCTTACATACAGTCAGGATTTCGGACGTGAAAGCAGAAATGTAGAGCTGTCGGGTGAAGGCTTCTTTGAAGTAAAGAAGGACATAAAAAAACGATTCACGGTAAAGACAGGTTTTATGGACATTACCGTATTAGGTACGAAATTCAATGTATACGCCTATCAGGATAAGGATATCGTGGAAATGTCTCTGGTAGAAGGAAGTGTGAACATTGAGACGGTGCTTCCGCCGTACAAAAATATAAATGTAAAGCCCAATGAGAAAGTGACCTATTATAAAAAGACAGGCGAACTGAAACATGTTTCAACATCAAACGAGTCAGAAACTGCATGGATGAAAAAAGAGCTTGTATTCAGAAGTGAGACACTGGAAAACGTACTCAACTGTTTATCCAGAAAATTTGGAGTTACTTTCAATGTTGAGGATAAATCATTGCTGGATGACATCTATACGGGAACTTTTGATGATGAGAACATTGAAAGCATTATGAAGGTTTTGAAAATGCATTATAATTTTAATTACAAAAATGAAGACGGAATTATAACCATACAATTAAATGAATAATAATCTTTAAAAACTATGAATATGAAAACATAACTGTGAAAAAAAACTCCGAATAATCGGCAAATTATTCGGAGCGGAGAATTAGATTAGTCTTTGAGAAGAAACTATGTGAGAAATAGTATCAACAAATTCAACATTTATTATTTTCATTTCAATGAGAACAAAAACACAACTAATTAATTCTGAGCATAAAGATAAGGAAAAACATTCATTTAAATTACGTTCTACCCTGTTATCTTTATGTATGTTAACTTTTATTGGGGGATATTCTCAAACAGGTCAGGTAAATCTCAACCTCAAGAATGCTTCTGTCAAAGAATTTTTCAAGGCGATTGAAAAGCAAACCAATTACCGGTTTTCTTATAGAGATGCAGAAGTGAACGGCAAAAGAGGCGTAACAATCTTGACAAACGGAAAGGCACTTAAACAGGTTCTTGTGGAGGAACTTGCCAAACAAGGACTTGACTATACTGTTTCAGGAAATAAAATCATCATATTTCCTGCAAAGAAGACCGTTGCCTCTACTAAAGAACAACGGGTAAAAGGTAAAATCATTGATTCCAATGGCGAACCGATGATTGGTGCTACTATTAAGGAAAAAGGTACATCGAACGGAGTCATTACTGACCTTAACGGTAATTTTGCATTCAATGTATCGGCAAATGCAGTGCTTGAAGTCTCCTTTGTCGGATACCAGACAAAAGACCTGAAAGCTGCTTTTGGAAAAGATATGGTTATCACGCTAAGTGAAGACACCAAGACTTTGGATGAAGTGGTAGTTGTAGGTTATGGTGTACAGAAGAAAGCAAACCTGTCCGGTGCGGTTGCTTCTGTTGCTACCAAGCAATTGGAAAACCGTCCGGTGTTGAACGTCGGTCAGGCATTGCAGGGTACAGTGGCCAACTTGAACGTGGAAATCGGCACCGGTCAGGCCATCTCTACCCCGTCTTTTAATGTACGTGGTTACGAATCTATCAATGGCGGTAGCCCGTTGATTGTGATTGATGGTGTCGCTTCAGACGCCGGTATGCTGAACCGTATGAACCCGAATGACATTGCCAGCATTTCGGTATTGAAGGATGCATCTTCGTGTGCCATCTATGGTGCCAAGGCCGCATATGGTGTAATTTTGGTTACAACCAAAGAGGCTAAAAATGAAAAATTGACCATCAACTACAACAACAACTTTTCTTTCCGAAGCAATACGTTCTCACCGGAAATTATTACTGATCCCTACACAGTAGCTACCATGCGTAACCAGGCTTATTATCCGTGGGGAACCATTTACAACGAAGAATCATTGGAGTACGCCAAGAAAATGTCCGAGAATCCGGGCTCCGACCCTTATCGTCTGACTCCTAACGGTACTTATGAATATTGGGGACAGACCGACTGGGTAGACGAGTGCTACAAAAACTTCTCTTTTGCAACCAATCACTCGGTAGATCTTTCGGGACGTACGGACAAACTGGATTATTATTTCTCAGCCGGATACAATTATCAGAACGGTATGATCAAATACAATACTGATACCTATAACCGCTATACCATCAACAGCAAACTGAATTTTCATATTAAGGACTGGTGGAGCGTTTCGAATAATACCAGTGTAATTACTTATGATTACAAGGCTCCTACCAACCTGAGTAGTGATACTTATTGGGCCATCAACCGTATTTCTCCGCTGGACATGCCCAAGAATCCTGACGGTACCTGGACCAGTAGCGGTGCCAATCCGTTGGGTCTGTTGGCAGAAGGTGGTGATTGGAAAAAATATGAAACCCAGATACGTACCACATTCGGTACCCGGATTGATCTATTGAAAGATGTGTTATGGGTACAAGGTTCGCTGTCTTATTCTACAAACAAAAACCGCCAGCGCTGGGCTTATCTGCCGGTAGCATATACCGACGGTCCTGATCGCCCCATAAAATATCAAAATGAGGTGACCAGTGCTTATGCTGATTCCGGCGATGACAAAGACATCTATATCGACATCTATGCAACTTTCCACAAGACATTTGCCCAAAAGCATGATTTGACGGCCATGATTGGTTTCAATCAGGAAGAATACGAATATTACGGTAATAACTTGGACCGCAAAGATCTGATCTCTACCTCCGTACCCACTGCCGGTCTGGCCACTGGTGACATGAACGTTGGCGAAAGCCTGGGTTCCAAAGCTACCCGAAGCGGTTTCGGACGTATCGGTTACATTTATGACAATAAATATATCATCGAGTTCAACGGCCGTTATGACGGTACTTCTTCATTCCCCAAAGATGACCGTTTTGTATTTAACCCCTCTGCCTCACTGGGTTGGGTTATTTCCAAGGAAAAATTCTTTGAGCCATTGACCTCTACCATCAGTTTTTTGAAGTTCCGTGCTTCCTATGGTCAGCTGGGAAATCAGGATGTAGGTTATTATCCTTATCTGGCTACCATGGGAAATGGTAAGATAAGTGCCATTATCGAAGGAAAACAACCTGTTTATGTAGGTACTCCCGGATTGGTTTCCGGTTCACTGACATGGGAAAAAGTAAAGACTCTCAATGTGGGTGCTGACTTGAATTTCTTCGAAAACCGCTTGTCGTTTACCGGTGAATACTATGTCCGTCGTACTGAAGATATGCTGACACATGGAGCTACTTTACCGGGTGTTTTGGGTACAGGTGTCCCCTATGCCAATGCGGCCGACCTGAAGACGCGTGGTTGGGAGTTGACTGTAGGCTACAAGGATCGGTTCACTGTAGCAGGCAAGCCGTTGAATATAGGTGTAAGTTTCAATATTGCAGACAGCCGTACTTTCATCACGAAGTTTGATAACCCGAATGGCAACTTGAGCGACTGGTACGAAGGATGTGAAGTCGGAGAAATGTGGGGATTGACTACGCTTGGTTTCTTTAAAGATGAAGAGGATATCAAGAATCATGCCGACCAGACTCCGGTCACCTCTTATCCTGGTACACCTCCGACTGCTCCCGGAGATTTGAAGTTTGCTGATCTTGATGGAGATGGTATCATCAACAGTGGTGCCTGGACTTTGGAAGACCATGGCGATTATACAGTTATTGGTAACAGCAGAAGCCGGTATACTTATGGAATTTCCCTGAATGCTGATTGGAATGGTTTCGACTTTAGTGTTTTCCTGCAAGGTGTAGGCAAGAAAGACTATTATCCTGGTGCTAGCGACCTCTACTTCTGGGGTGTTTATAACCAGCCCTGGACCAACATTACCTATGGTAACATGTACGATCATTGGAGTGAAGACAATCCGGACGGTTATTTCCCCCGTCTGAAATCATACGTAGCTTTCCAGGGAGGTCTGGAGGCAGCTGCCACTCAGACTAAATATTTGCAGAATGCAGCCTATCTTCGCTTGAAGAATCTGCAGCTTGGTTATACTTTCCCCAAAAAATGGGTGGAAAAAATCGGGTTAAGTTATTTACGCCTGTTCTTTACGGGAGATAACCTGGCTGTATGGTCAGGCTTGTACAAACACTATAAATGCGATCCTGAAGGCCTGGCCGGTAGCGGTTATCCATTGCAACGTGCTTATTCTTTCGGTATGAATGTGACATTTTAAATAAACAAAACAATGAAAACAGCAAAATATATAACACTGAGTATGCTCGGTTTAACCATGATGGGATGTAACGACTCGTTTTTAGACCGTTTTCCTGAAGACAGTTTAACTGAAAAGAGTTTCTTCAAGTCAGTAAGCGATCTGGAAACGTATGCCTATGGACTCTACAACTGGGGAGCCAGTACAACCGATGGTGTATCCGATAATGTAATTTATTGTGAAGCAAGTAGTGTGTTCGATAAGATGAACGGTCAGCTTACTCCGGAAGAAGTAGGACAGTGGGGATGGGGAACTCTCCGTTCCATCAATTTCTTTCTGGCACGTGCCCCACAGGCCACAGGCAACGAAGCGGATATCAATCATTTTATTGGCTTAGGCAGACTGTATCGCGCCAAAGAATACTATGGAAAGGTACAAAGTTATTCGGATGTTCCCTGGTATAGCAAAGACTTGCAAACGACTGATACGGAAGAACTGTACAAAACCCAGGATCCGCGTGCTTTGGTAGTAGACAGCATCATGGCTGATTTGGACTTTGCCGTGAAAAATATGAAGGACGGTAACAGTAAGACAGAAATCTATAAAGTCGTGGCATTGGCAGAACAGGCACGTATTGCCTTGAATGAAGGTACCTTCCGCAAGTATCATCCTGAATTGGAATTAAACGACTACGACAGGTTCCTGGAATTGGCAGTCCAGGCATCTGAAACCATCATGAACAATTATGATTATGAGATTTCCAATGTTCCCAATGGCTCCATGCCTCCGTATCGCGCACTGTTCAGCAGTCTGGATTTGAGTACGAATCCGGAAGTGATTCTGGTGATGGACAACGACAAGAATTTAGGACGTACGTATGGCATTGGTACCATTTTCAATTATAACCACTCAATAAGCCGTGACCTGATGGAAGATTATCTTTACATCACTGAAGATGGTAAAGCTGTTCCTTTTCACACGGTTCCCGGTTATGAGACTATGACTGTAACTGAAGTGTATAAAAACCGCGATCCTCGTATGGCTGAAACACTGATGCCAATTGGCTGGCAACGCGAATGGGACAAAATGCCGGCTCAGCAGAAAATGGAATTCGGTGGTTATCCGCAAGTAAAGTTCTGTCTGGACACTCCACAGGATATGTGGCAATGGGGTACAGCATATTGTGATCTTCCTATTCTTCGCTATGCCACCATCCTTCTGATCAATGCAGAAGCTAAAGCCGAGCTGGGTATTCTGACCCAGGAGGATTTGGATAAAACCATCAACAAAATCCGTGGTCGTGTAGGTGTAGAACTTCCTCCCGCCAAGTTGGATGAATGGTTGAACAATCCCGATCCTGTACAGATGGCCCGCTACTCCAACATTAAATCAACGCAGGCAGGAGCTGTTGCCGAAGTCCGTCACGAGCGCCGTATCGAATTGGCCTGTGAGGGTTATCGCTATAATGACCTGATGCGTTGGGGATGTGCCAAACTTCTGGAAAAAGTCCCGGAAGGTGCCTATATCCCGGGTTATGGCTATATGGATACCAATGGTGACGGAGTCAAGGATGTGGGATTCTTCCCGGATTCAGAAAGTGCCAATGAAGCGAAAAAAGATTTGACCGAAGAAGACTTGAAGAATGTAAGTACTCAAATTATCGATGACAAATCTCCGATTATGTTTTCAGAAGGTGACCATGGACATATCCTTCGTACTTCTCAGGTACAGGCCAACTGGGAATGGATAGAACCTAAATATTATTATACTCCTATTTCGGTACGTGATATCAATATCAATCCTAACTTAAAACAGAATAAGTTCTGGGCCGAATAATAACATAGTATAAACATAACTAAGCGTAAAGGCTACTTCATTATCTTGCTCAAATAATGGACGAAGCCTTTACTGCTTTAGTTTCATTTTAAGAGATATATCCATGAAAAAAATATTGCTCGGAATGCTGTTGGCATTCCCCTCCATTCTGTCTGCACAATACACCGGCAAGGTTTATGTTGACACCAATCATAACGGGCGTTATGACAAAGGGGAAACACTGATGAAAGGAATATCGGTGTCAGATGGACTAAATGTAGTTCAGACAGACGGAAAAGGACAGTTTACCTTGCCCGGACATGAGAAGGCACGTTTTGTATTTATCACTACACCTTCGGGCTATAAGACAGAGAATGCTTATTATCATCGTATTGAAGGCAAAGAAGTCAGTTACGACTTCGGACTTTTGCGCTATAATGCCGTACAGACCGACGGCAGTCACCGGTTTATCCATATCTCGGATACGGAAATCGGAGAAGCGCAGGGACAGGACGAATGGACAGAAGGTATGCGCGAGTATGCCGCCAATGAAAAAGTTGCCTTCATCATTCATACTGGAGACATTTGTTATGTGGGAGGCTTGAATAGTCATATCAAAGTGATGAATTCATCCAACATGCCAGAAACTCAAGTATTCTATGCCATCGGAAACCACGATCTGGTAGCCGGGAAATATGGGGAAGAACTTTTTGAGAAAATCTACGGACCTACATTTTATTCGTTTGAAGTGGGCAATGTCCATTATATTGTTACACCGATGCCGAGTGGTGACTATTCCCCCAGTTATCGCATGAATGAAGTATTCAGTTGGATGGCCAATGACTTGAAGTATGTAGATAAGAATAAGGCAATCTATGTTTTCAACCATACCATTCCCGGAGAATGCGGATGTCCGGATTTTAAATTTACACTGAAGAACCAAGAAGTGGTTGACCTCCTGGCACACAACCTGAAAGCATGGCTTTATGGACACTGGCATGTAAACCATATTTACACGCATCCGGATAATCAGGTAGCAGTAATATGTTCTTCTACACCTATTTATGGCGGTATAGACCATGCTTCCTCAGCTTTTCGTGTGATGCATATTGATGCAAAAGGAGACTTTACTTCAGATTTACACTATTCGTATCTGGATAAAAAGATGGTAATTGCATCTATCCAGAACCATCAGTCTGCCATTAGTCCGGATGGAACCATACCTCTGACCGTCAATGCTTATTCCACAGCGAGTCCGGTAGTCCGTATGATATACAGCTGTACATCAGACGGGAAGGTTTTATTGAAAAACAAACCGATGAAACAACAAAGTGATTTTGCATGGACAGCTGAGATATCTTTACCGTCAACAGCCAAAGGACACTATGTTACCGTTATCGCTGAAGCGCAATATGCCAATGGGGAAATCAGTAAAAAAACGGCATCTTTCTTGTATGAAGACCAGCAGCAGCCTATTGTGACCGATAAGGATTGGAATAACCTGTTAGGCAATCCGACTCACACCGGTCTGGTTGAAGATACGCTAGTTGCCCCCCGTCTGGCCTGGACGACCAATGTCGGTTCCAATATCTATATGTCCGCACCAGTGGTCAGCGAAGGCTTTGTCTATGTGGCTTCGCTGGATGAGAATGAAACCGGTAAGGCCTCAATTACAAAAATAGAAGCTGCTACCGGGCAGATTGTCTGGAAATCTCCGTTGAAATCATCCGTCCGTAACAGCATTGCAATAGATGGCGGACTTGTATTTGCACAAGATGTACAAGGTATCGTTTATGCAATAGATACGAAAAACGGTGCAATCGTGTGGCAAAAGGATTTAAAAATAGGTGTAACCCCTGCCCTGAATGACGGACTGGTAGCCAAAGACGGCATTGTCTATGCGGGTACAGGTTATCAACTGACAGCCTTCAAAGGTCAAACTGGCGAAATAATCTGGCAGAACAAGGACTGGGGACGTGGTGAAGGTTGCGTAGCCACCCTGACGTTGAGTGAGGACAATGTCCTCATTGGAAGCCGTCATTGGGGAGCCCTGTTTGGAAATAATGCTGAAACCGGTAAAATGCTTTGGCAGGATTGGGACAAGGATTTACGCTTTCGGGCTGCAACACCGGCAGCATGGGGTGATGTTATGTATGTTACTTCTGCTAATTCTCTGTTGATGGTAGAGAATAAAACAGGACGCATTCTGATACGCAAGAAGTTGAATTACGGCGTAGAAGTTGCCTCTACTCCATTGGTGACAAAAGACGCCATAATTTTTGGTACTTCCAACAATGGTGTAGTAGCATTGGACAAGGAAACGCTAGAAGAAAAATGGCACTTCAAAACCCGTGAAGCTATGATTCTTTCAGCTCCTTATCAGGGCAATCATCCGAATACGGTCGAAACAAGTCCGGTTTTATGTGGCAACCAGGTGTATATCGGTGCCTCAGATGGGACACTGTATGCCCTCGATGCCCAAAGCGGACGTTTACAATGGCGGCATTCGATGGGAGCTCCTCTTTTTGCTACCATTGCAATATCGGGAAATGGTCTCTTTGCCGTAGATTTTGGCGGCAATGTATATGGCTTTTCCTGCGAATTGAAAAAGTCCAGGTAAGACGAAATATTGTGTAGGCATCTTGGTAGTTAGGGTTTTCGGCACTTACGTTGAAAACTCTAGCTACTCTATTCCCAATACAGATGCCAGTCCGGAAAATAAACTTATAATTTATTGATAATAATTTAGTCTAAGAAAATCGTATAAAAGTATAAATACCAGCTTTTGTGTAAATATTTTTCATTGCTTGATTATAAGTGTATTTACTACAATAACCATCTTGTAGAAAATCACATAATACAGACATTACAACTTTCAATTTACATTATTATAAGTAACTATATTTTAAACACATAGATCAATATATAACTTTACAAAAGCTGGTATTTACAATACAATAAGCCATCTGTAAACAAGACAAAAAGGGAAATTTTTTGATTATAAAACTTAAATAATACGCATTTAATTAGTAAAAATATTTTTTATCGACGCTTATTGTTTATTTTACATAAAGTTTATATCTTCGCCGCCGTATTAATTCTCACATTCATATACTATAAAAAACAGGAAATATGAAAAACATTTCTGTCCAATTAAAGGGTGTGACAACCTACACACCACCGACCCGTCAGCTCATTCTGACTTCATCAGACCATACCAACCCGGAAAATTCACCGCTCTATCAGAACCCGTACTGGGGACTGACACCTGATACTCCGGCTGAACAATAATCCAACCGACTGACATAACATAGATCTACAAAAGCTTTCCCTTTGATATTTACTGCCATCAGCAAATGCAAAGGGAAGCTTTTACCTTTTCACAAAAAAGGACTAACTTTACCAAGTTTTTTAACGTAAAATCATAAACAAACCTTAAACAAGAAAACATGAACAGAAAGATCATTCTTGCTTTCGCCTGGACTTCCCTGTCTTTTCTGTTCCTGAATGCCCAGACTTACCAGCTGGACAACGGGTGGGAGTTCCAAAGACTGGACAAAGTACAGAAACAGGCAGCCATCAAAAATCAGGGAAGCGACTGGAGTTCGCAATTCAACATCCAGCACGTGAAGGCAGAAAATCTGTTGCTGGCCGTACATCCGGATACGCTGGCCCGGGAAATGAAGCAGCTTGCCAAAGGGGAATGGGAGCAGGTATCTCTTCCGCATACTCCTTTCATCGAACCGCTTACGGTGCTCCATCAGTGGCAAGGGGTCTGTTACTATCGCAAAACGATTACCATCAATCCGGAAGACGAACATAAACAGTTGTGGCTGGAATTTGAAGGAGCCATGCATCTGGCCGACCTGTGGGTAAACGGAAAGCATATTCTCCAGCATGCAGGAGGATACACACCTTTCGTGGCCGATGTCACAGGCATGCTTCATGCCGGAAAGCCCAACGAAGTGGTCGTCCGGCTTGACAACCGGAACAATCCTCTCATTCCTCCCGGAAAACCGCTGGAGGAACTGGATTTCTGCTATTATGGAGGACTCTACCGCGACGTTAACCTGCTGGTGAATGAACCTGTACACATCACCCACCCCATCCTGGCCGGACAGACAGCCGGAGGAGGAATCTTTGTCACCTATCCGGAAGTTTCCCGCAAACAGGCTGTTGTAAATATCCAGACTCAGGTGGCCAACGCTTCTGTTTCAGATAAGCAACTGACCGTATGCCATACACTTTACGAGTGGACCAAAGGCAAAGGGAAAGGCAGAAAAGTCACTTCCATGGAACAGACGCTGGCCGTATCTGCCGGAAACTCTGCCGACAGCCGGCAGCAGATGACCGTCATGAATCCCCGGCTCTGGTCGCCCGACTCTCCTTCACTCTACATCCTGCGTACGGAAATCAGAGACGGCAAACACATCACCGATACGGAAGAAACACGCATCGGCATCCGCCGTTTCGAAATGAGCCGTGAAAAAGGATTCATCATCAACGGAGAACCGCTGAAACTGGAAGGAACCAACCGGCATCAGGAATATCCGTATGTCGGCTATGCCATCTCCGACCAGGCACAATACCGGGACATGTATCAGATCCGCATGAACGGATTCAACGTGGTACGTCTGGGACACTATCCGCAGGATCCGTCCGTACTGGATGCCTGCGACGAACTGGGACTGCTGGCCATCGAACCGATTCCCGGATGGCAGTTCTACAACAAGAACCAGACTTTTATTGACCGGACTTATCAGGATGTTCGCGACATGATCCGGCGCGACCGGAACCATCCTTCCATCCTGACCTGGGAAACGACTCTCAACGAATCCTGGCCGCCCAAGGAATGGAAAGACGGAGCCGTACGCACGGGACATGAAGAATATCCGGGCGACCAGTGCTTTACTTCCGGCGACAGTTACGGATATGACGGTTTCGA
>ENA-OOQN01000353-OOQN01000353.1-human-gut-metagenome-genome-assembly--contig:-NODE-353-length-15439-cov-1.565393_pt1 | contig 15439 bp, 10 predicted proteins | sample MGYA00241092_ERZ501169 | MGnify/ENA primary metagenome ERZ501169 (study PRJEB25962, sample SAMEA2042489) | human gut metagenome | biome: human gut; feature: human-associated habitat; material: faeces... | reverse complement strand
TTGACAAGCTGTGTGCATGTGTTATAGCTGACACAGCCTCTATCTCCGCGTCCGTTATCCCTTCAACAAATGCCAATGGAATGATCCTCATAAGCGAACCATTGCCATTGGACCACTCGTCATCACAACCTCTTCCAGATCTGATAGCCGCAGCGCACGTATTTCCACAGTCAAACACTTCTCCAAACGGTGTATATGCTCCTTCTTTTAGCCATCTGCGGAATCTGTCTCTGATATCATCCACGTCACCTCTGCCACACGCTTTGATACTGGCGCAAGTGGCTAGCGCCATACTGGTATCATCCGACCAGGTTCCCTCCGGCTGATTGTGCGTACCATAGCCTATCATATCTGTACATTCAAATGCGCCCCTGAATTTAAATTCATACGGAACGCCCAACGCATCACCTACGGCGAGACCGTAGATGGCTGATTTTAGAGTATTTGTCTTTTCATTCATATTTCTTTCTCCCTACATACATCATCATTGCCTTTTTCGCTCTTTATCACGTCAATATATCCACCAGTTATAACTTCTGCAGGCAAAGCCACTACTGCTATCCCCACTATAGATGATACCATACTTACCAGCTTACCGAATACTGTAACTGGATAAATATCTCCATATCCAAGGCAATAAATGTTATTTGTCTATTGGTCTTGTAAATTTGCACTTTGGATATGCACTACATCCCCAGAACATGCCATATTTACCATTTCTTTTCACAAGTTCACTACCACAAAACGGACACTTTGTCTTGATATTTTCAATATGCTGTTTCTTTTCAGCGGTGCTCTTATTGGTCAGATTTGTCAGCTTGTCCTTCATCGCCACTATCTCATCATGAGTATACTTAACTGACATACCGTTAAGCTGAGATCGTAATCTATTAAGCATATGTGGTCTACGCACTATTATAACATCCGATGTATCTGGCGGTACTTTCTTCAATGTGCACCTCTCAGAAAATACTATGTAAGACATAAATTCTGACGCTGGTTTTCCCAGATATTCTGCCAACGCCTTTATATGTGTCCTGTTCTGCTTTATTGGATTATAAAATTTATGTTTCTCTCCATTCGGAAAGCTCTGTGTCCAGTTCAACTGATTGTAATCGCCAAATATCCACCCGCTGTAATTCTTACTCTCGATTACAAATATGCCCTTCTCATGTATCATCAACATATCTATTTCCGTAGTCTTGCTGCCTGTCGGAACATAAACATTCTTGAGGACAACAAGATCACCAGCTATGTTGTCATGTGTAAGTGCATATTCTGTTAAATACTCACCGTACTGCCCTACATTTCTGTAATGCAGGAGTGAGGTTATTATGCCTGGCTGTTCACCTTTTAGTATTTCGAATAATCCCATTTATTCCCCCTATAAGTTATCTTGCTCAATTTCCACAGCATGCTTCTAAGCTACTTTTTTTCTTATCCACACTTCATAACGTGTTTTTTTGATTTTCTCATGCTTTTGGGTGTCTTCTATATAATATTCGTCAATCCGATAACTAGAAATATAATCTAGATTCCACAACTTTTTTAGCAATTTTTCATTATAACCATATTTATCAATAGGCAAAAACTCTTTATGTCTTCTCGAAATATCAGCTAGTTGTTTATATTCAAAAGCTAATGAATGCAATTTCTCTGATATTTCCTGAATAGTAAATATATCTATTTGATTTAATAATAGCTGATAACGATTCTCTACTTTTAACAATTCCCAGGCCCTATCAACGATTCTTTTTTCTACAGGAATATTCAATTTTCGAATTTCCATCGCAAGTGCCTCATCCACATTAGATATAGGTACCTGCCTCAACAAACTATTTATTTCTAATTCATTAAAACAGTTTCTAGCTATCAATGCACTCACTGTCTCAATTTCTAAATCTACATTTTCAATATCATTTATAAATTCGTTCTTATTATATATAAGATAATTCACGACCTGCTCTGGCGCAACTTTATACATAGATTTTAAATATTCATGTGAATATGGCACATATCTATTATTTACAAGGACTTCTATTCTATCATACTCAAACTTAGCTAGATCCAAATCAAAGCATTCTACATTGTATGTACTAATAATCAAAGAAAATGTTTCATAGGAAATATTTTTAATTATTAAGTCTTTGATGATTATATCTGTTAGGTTATCAGGCCTATCGTATTTTATTAATTCTGCTATATTTTTTTCAGTCCACTCTAATAATTCATTTGTTATTGAATATTCCATGTAATATCCGACAAATGTTTCCCATGTATTCATTATTTTATCTTTTTCCAATATATAATCCCAGATTTGTTTTCTTTCTTGCTTATATTTCTCTTCACATACACAGCATCCAGTAAAATCTTTCCAAATTATATTTTCATGATCTATTACTGCTTTGCATAATTCATTATCATTAACAAACTCCCTTTTTAAAATTTCTTCTACCGATTCAATACTCTCACGTATGTTTTCATTTTGTTCTACCACAAATTTTCTTACATATGAATTAAATTCAGCATTTCCCGCTAATCTATCAATCAAAGGTATAAAATTGGTCTCTTTTATGGTTGTATAATTTGCTGTTTTAAACGTGTTTAATCTATCTGGGAAATATAACATAAACAAACTTATTAACATATCCATATTTAACTCATAATAATTATTGTTAAATATATAATCTAAAACATTTTTATCTGCATCCTCAATTTCTATATTTGAAAAACAAACTTTTTGTTCTTTAATAAATGCTTTCATAATATCCTGTGGAACGCTTGATAATTTCACTAATGCATTTTTATTATTTTCTATAAACTCAGCTATACCTCTTTTTTCAGGTTCAGCAAGAGTGCCATTTTCATCTATGATTAGCTTATTTTTATCAATATATGAATTGCTATTTTGCAGTGAAATATCTTCCATATCAGCATATTCAAAAATTAAGGCTAAATATTCAAATTTCTTATCATTAGTCAACAAATTGTCATTAACAATCTCATGCCATAATTTACAATTTTTAGAACAAATCAGAGGAACAAAAATTTCTATATTTTTATTTCGTTCTATATATTTTTTAGCGAATTCATAGTATTTTTTATTTCCATTTAAAAATCCTTCAAACAAAAATCTACATTTATCCGAATCTTTTTGTTTAGTTATAATATAGTCAACAATATCAAAATTTAATATTTGTATTTGTTTAAATTCATAGTCTTCTATACGCGCGCACACCTGTGCAACATTTTTAATTGTTTGTGTCCAATCTTCTCCAGTCTCCTGCATCCGAACTTTTCTTATAAAATTCATTTCATCCTTAGTAATACTATTTGGATGGAAATAATTTATATAATCAGCATAGTCTTCATTTATAAAACCTTTACTCAATAGAAATATCAAAAATTTATTATTTTGAACTTCATCAGAGAAAATAATATCACTACCATATTTGTCTATTAATTCTCGCAAAGAAAATGCATGTATTTCCTCTATTACCGTGTTTATATCATCTATATTTTTTTGAATGTTTTCTCTGTCTTTATTATATTTTATATAATTAAGTCTACTCAAATACCTTTGAATACTCTTATCATTTTTCATACTTTCTATGCTTCGCCAGTTGTTATTATAACAATAAATATCTATTTGAGTATCTTTTTTTAGTAAATTCAAATCAAAACTATCATCCATTATTTCTTGATAATCATAGCTATATCTTCCAATATTAAAGTATCTAAATTGTCCATTATTTCCTTCTAAATAATGAATAAGAGCTGCCTTAACTTCCTGTTCATTTTCTAATACATCCTTTTCTATATTCTGTAGAATTTTTACAAATTTTTCTTTATCATTATCTAATTCGTTCTTCTTTGTTTCTACAAATTTTATCTTATCTTCAAAAGCCTGTTTTATAATTCCCTTTTCTGCCTCCGCTTTTGAAAATTCCCTTGGATATAAACTTTTAAAAACCATCATTGAGAACATGGCTTCATCACGTAGCTTTATGCTATCTAACGTTTGTTTATATATTGAAAACTCATTACAAATATTTGTTAACAATCTCATATCCTCAATGAATGGAGATATTAAATTTATATATTTTGAAGAAATATCATACATTGTACTTTTTTCTGTACCATCTTCTTTTTTCTCGAATTTAAGTTTTTCTAGTAATTTTTCACCAGAATTTGTTGAATTAATAATTGGGATAATAGGAATAATAAAATCAAAAAACTTGGTTCTATCTTGATCATTAAACATATCATCCTTTATAGCATATACAAAAACTATTCTCCTTTTTATAAGATCATAGTTATTCAATAAAGTGTTAAGTTCATGTAACTTCACAAAAATTTCTGATGTATTAAACCTATCTACATCTTCTATAAAAACAACATTATATTTAGTCATTTCAAAGAAATATATTATTTCATCTAGAGCCTTATCAAAAATTGAATCTTCATTTTTCTCATCAGTAAACTTTGCTTTATCAGCAATACTTATCTCTGCAATTCTAAATTTAGAAATACACCATTTCAATATATGTGAAATCACAGCAATAAATAATAAACTGAACATAATCACGATCACGCTTACATAAATTTTAGATATTTCATAGTATTGACTAATATAATTAAAAAAGTTTAATACTTTATCAATTACATCTGGATAACAAAATATAACACCAGCCAATAATAACACTACTGTCATTGTAATTATAATAAAATATTGTCTCCAATATATATTCTTTATCTTTCTATATCTACTTTGAGGAATCTTATTTGAATCTATCTTATAAAACAATTGTTTTAAGATTCCCCTTTCAATTAAAGTTTCGTAATCATAATTATTCTCATCATTTACATCAAATGTTGCCAAAGAAATATTTAATGATTTTATTCTAGAATGCATCTTTAAATAAGACTTAATGACACTACTTTTTCCAGAACCATATGGTCCTGTCAATGCTATATTCTTTATTTTTTTATTTTTTAAAGCCCAAGACAGCGCATCAAAATACGCATCAGCATTTTCTATATCTGATTGTGGCGCCATATCTTCATATACTCTATATTTACTATTAACCCGCTCCTCTAGTTCGTTTATATAACTGTTGAACTTTTTTGTTATACTCTTTATATTTTCATCAATACTCTGTTTTATATTTAGCCCTATTAACTTTATTATATTTGTAATTTTCATGTATCCCCCTAGTTCAACAATGTAGCACAAATTTATGTTTCTTCTTGTAATACCACTTACTACAAATTTTGTCACCAATGCAAGTGTCTTTAGCTTGTCTATGTCTATTTCTGCAGTCTTGATTTATCTATCATATTAAAAATTTCATCTGCTACATTTTCAGCCGACTTTTCTTCAGTATTAATCCATGTATCTTCTTTGTAATATTTATTCAAGTATGCCATATTCCAACTCAATCTCTCTAGCGACTGTCTCTGATCTACTCCTTTTGCCGCTCTTTCTTTTATTCTATCTTTTATTGTTTGTTTACTTGCGTTAAGTATTATATGTTTTATTACCACCTTTTCTCCTAAAGACTCCAACAATATTTTTCGACATTTATCATCTGTTAACGCCATTTGAACCACTAAAATATCATCTTTTTCACAAAACAATACTAGTTGTCCTTTAAAATATTTTAAAAAGCATTCATCAGCCCATGGAGATTTTATTTTTGATTGGTCAATCTTAGGATTCGACAAATATTTTTCTTGATAATAATAATCTGAATCCACATTATCCACTTTTAATCCATTTTCCATTAATTCATTTGTCAAAAAATTTGCTACTGTTGTTTTTCCTACTCCACTTGCCCCATCTAACCAAATGATTTTATACATACACACCATCTATTCTCCTATCTCTTCTCCTCCGCAACCATACCAATCTCGCCACGTCTCTCACCATACACAACCTTCTGCGTACCACCTATACTCATAGCTCCACCGACACCATAATACTTCTCAAAGAACTGTTTCAGTTTTTCTATGACTGCCTGTTTCTTCTTGTCACGTCCACTTCCGCCAAATCTTGAAACTGGCGGCATAAGCTTGTCTATGTCAGTTCCGGCAGTTCTGATTTCTCCATCGCGGAATGCATTTTCTATATAGCGTCTCGTGTTCTCTGGATTCAAGCGCTCCTCGGATATGAGCTGAGCAAGATCATTTTCACGCTGCCCTACAACAAAATCCCGCCATTCAGCCATTACATCCTCTACATCATTGATTCCTGCAATAAAACTTTCTATCAATGCTTTCTTACTGCGGAGTTCTGGACTTGCCTCTACTGCTCGCTTAATAGTTATGAGGACTTCCTTATCTTCGCAATGTGTATCATGATATTTTTTTACAAGCATGAGTATATAATCTATGTTGATTTCTATTTGCTTTATAAGCTCAACCTCAAATACAATGTCGTCCGTTATATCCGCACTTTCATTGTTCTCTCTCTTACGTCTCCATTCATCGCGCAGATCCTGATAACGTCCAAGATAATCCTGCAAATCACGTTCAGAAATAAGTTCATTTCCTTTGTATTCATCAAATGACAACAGAAGATTTCTCATTCTCAGGAATGCACCAAATAACGCAATAAAGGCTTTCTGATTCTGCTCACCTATTATTTGTGGATCCATAAGTGGGAATTTCTCCTTAAGTTCCTCTACCATATCTACATATCCTGGCATATGCTCGCCATCAACCGACTCATAGCCGTAATAATAATCTTTGAAACTCTGGAGAAGAACTATTCCACCTGCATTTTTATCACCAAACAGTGATATTGCGCTGTCCACTCTCTTCTGAAGATTTCTAAAGCAGACGATATTTCCAAATGTCTTTATAGAGTTTAATATACGATTTGTCCTGCTGAATGCTTGGATCAAACCATGCATCTTCAGATTTTTATCAGCCCATAAGGTATTCAGTGTTGTTGCGTCAAATCCCGTAAGGAACATATTTACAACAATCAACAAATCTATCTCCTTATTCTTCATTCTGAGCGATACATCCTTATAATAATTCTGGAATCTATCTCCGTCGGTTGAATAATTTGTGTGGAACATCTTATTATAGTCATCTATTGCACCATCCAAGAAGTCCCTCGCAGTCTGGTCAAGTGCCGTTGTATCCTCTGGATTCTCTTCGTCAAGAAGGCCATCCACTTCCTCTTCATTTGCCGCATAACTGAAGATAGTTGCAATACGCAAATGCTTTGTCGGATCAAGTTCCATCTGGCGTTTAAACTCCTGATAATACAGTTTTGCCATAGGAACAGAGGCTACTGCAAATATGGAATTAAACCCACTAAGTCTCTGTGACCTTTTGATTTCTTCAACTGCACCTCGCTCAGCAGACGCAACCTCCTGTATATTCGTCAGAGTATTGTATATGTATGTCTTGTCACCCCTATAGGTCTTCTGATCAAAATGATCTAATATATACTTCGTCACCAGCTCTATTCTCTTTGGCGCCATCATAGCTTTTTCACGGTTGATATCCCATACCATCTCATCTGTGATTTCTTCATCCACATCCATTGTCTTGATGTAATCAACTCGGAACGGCAACACATTATTGTCATTGATGGCATCAACTATAGTGTAGGCATGCAACTGATCTCCAAATGTCTGAGCAGTTGTAAAAAAATCTGGATTCTTTGCTTTTCCTGAATTAACCGAAAATATCGGTGTACCAGTAAACCCAAACAAGTGGTATCTCTTGAAATTCTTAACTATTGCTGTATGCATATCGCCGAACTGGCTTCTATGACATTCATCAAATATGATAACCACATGCTTCTCATAAACTTCATGTCCGGGATTTTTCTTGATAAATGTCGCAAGTTTCTGAATAGTCGTGATTATTATATGCGCATTATTATCCTCAAGCTGTCTCTTCAGGATACGTGTAGAACTGTTACTATTTGCAGCTCCCTTCTCGAATCTGTCATACTCCTTCATAGTCTGATAATCCAGATCCTTACGGTCAACGACAAATAAAACCTTATCTATATACGAAAGCTGTGACGCCAATCTTGCAGTCTTAAAAGATGTGAGTGTTTTTCCTGATCCCGTGGTATGCCAAATATACCCTCCACCTGCTACACTTCCATACTTTTTATAGTTATTAGCTATCTCTATTCTATTCAATATTCTCTCTGTCGCCGTTATCTGATACGGACGCATTACCATGAGTATGTTTTCAGATGTGAATATACAATACTTTGTAAGTATGTTAAGCAACGTATGCTTTGCAAAGAAAGTCTTTGTAAAGTCAACCAGATCTGGGATCACTTTGTTATTTGCATCTGCCCAGAAACAGGTAAATTCAAAGCTATTACTTGTTTTTCCGCGTTTTGTATTGCCAGCCTTAGCATCCCTTATGGCATTATCACGCGTGCTATTTGAATAATATTTGGTATTTGTTCCGTTTGAAATTACAAAGATCTGGACATACTCAAAAAGCCCACTGCCTGCCCAGAAAGAATCTCTCTTATATCGATTGATCTGATTGAATGCCTCTCGTATCTGAACGCCCCTTCGTTTAAGCTCAACATGAACAAGTGGCAGTCCATTGACAAGAACTGTCACATCATATCTGTTATCATGTTTTGCCCCATCCTGGAGTCCCATCACATACTGATTTATAACCTGCAACCTATTATTGTGGATATTGGTCTTGTCAATAAGTGAAATATTCTTGGTTGAGCCATCATCCCGCTTAAGAACTTTTCTGTAATCCTCCTGAATATTACGTGTCTTATCCTGCAAACTAAAGTTTGGATTTGCAATATCATTATTGAAGAAATATGTCCACTCTTTATCTGTGAACTCATAATTGTTGAGTTCCTGCAGCCTCTCACGAAGATTACTTATCATATCCCGCTCGGTATGTAATGGCAGATATTCATACCCCTGCTCGCAGAGCATCCTTATAAACTCCTGCTCCAACTCTGCCTCGCTCTGATAACTATCAGAACGTCTTTTTACCGGTTCATATTCTGTAACAACTGTATTCTCAGATGTCTCCGCTACTATGTTAAAATATGACACTCCGTATCCCCCTTTGCCTCATCTTTAAGTACTTCATCTATGATTTTTAGTTCATCTTTATCAAACTTGTGATTTGAAAACATCTTTTTATCTGTAGTACAACACATTGCTGTAAATATATGTTTTCTCCATTCGTCTGTTATCTCAAATAAACAATTCTTCGGATACTTGTCCTTATTTTCTCCACCAACCATAATCAAACATAAGCTGGCTGTAATTGGAAATATGATCTCATCGTTTTGAACAACCTCGCCTTTCATCAGACATTCTTTATTTGAATTCCTTATGTATACTGGATTATCTGATGTTATCAATCTTGACTTATTATCAACACCTATCATAAAAGACATGCCAACCATAGATCCAATAATTGAACCAAGTATCTCAAATTGGTTATCGCTTATTCCAATAAATTTTTTATTGTTATCTACATAATTCTCATCATTCCTACAGTAAGTGTCTATAAATGATAAACACTGTATGCGAACAATATTCTTTAACTGCTCCTCACTTTTATCATTCTTCCATACCTCTTGAGCCACTTTTAATGCCAAGCTCAAAAAAGTCGGAGTTCTGAGTATCTGTATTGTCATATATCCCATTAAATGTAGCTTCTCGTCACGTGTTAAAAAGCATTTTGTCTTGTAGTTATCTTTGACAAATGCCTTCTTTTCAATATTTGTTCTAAGTTTTGCATACCTGCTTTCTAGTCTACTAAAACGATTCTCCAACCGATTATCATAGACTATTTCACCACTCTTACCCGTAACCTCATACAAGTCCCTTTCAAAACAAACCGAATTTATTGGTACCGCTATATTGCTTTGTGTTCTTTCTTGTAAGTCATAGTAAAACACACAATATTTAATTTTTGAGCTTTTACTATTTTCACTACATTTGTCCAAGTATTGTGGTGCAAAGCCTTTCAAATATACCCGCGGAACATAATGCTGCTTCTCTGTTCTATTAGAACCATTTGGCATATATCACAACTCCTTAAATGATAAAAGCTTGTCTCTGTAATATTCATATTGTTTCTGACGTTTCTCTATTTCTGCTGGGATTCCTGACTGCAAGTCATTACAAATGTTTTCAAACTTATCAAGTATTTCTATAATCCTATTTTGCTCTTCTATAGAAGGTACACATATTTTCGCCTTACTAATATTATCATTGTACAATCTAGCTATTGTTCCTCCTGTTGAAACAGTCCAAGGCTGTAATTGATAACAATACAGTAGGTACTTGTTTAAAACTATACTCTCGTCATTGTCAATCCAAACTATATTAGAATCTTGATAATAAGCATCTTCTCCATCATATACAATAGTTCTTCCAATTGTCCCTGATGCAGATATTAATATTTCCCCTTTCTTTGGATAAGAATATAGTCTTCTATACTCTTCATATTTACTTCTAGATATAAACGAATCAGCTTTTTTCCCAAATGTACCTATTTTATAAAATGGAACCTCACCACTAGGACTGGTTTCCGCCTTCAAAATTCGCTTACACATTGAAACCTTTCCAATAGTGCCTAATTCCACCTGGACATAACCAAATACATACTGTAAAAGCTTAATTATGCTCTGCCTGTCTGTCTGTCTGTCTGTCTGTCTGTCTGTCACGATGGTGTTACCTGTTTCAGCAAATGTCAAGAGCAAATCACGATAATATTCATATTGTTTCTGGCGTGCTTCAATTTCGGCTGGTAGGCCTATATTTAGGTCAGTGCAGATAGATTCAAAGTTATCGAGAACATTTGCGATTTTGTCTTGAACATTTCTATTTGGGACAGCAATTTTCACCTCGTTTAATCGCGAAACAGATAATCCTGGCTGTGCTCCTGCAGTTTTATACTGATTTAAATCTGCATGTGTTAATGCGTGAAAAAGATATCTACTATTAAAATAGCCTTTATCAGTAACTACAACAGCATGCTCTGTGGCATAATATTTACCTGTAGCATAACACACATTTCCACACAGTGCGCCTTGCCTTCCAATGACAGATTTATCCCCTTCTTGATTATAATCGTTCACATACCCACGAAGACCATTAGCCCCATAGCAAGGAATGGGGGCCATAGGTGTTTTCTCTTCAGAGATCAAAAATGCTTTAATCGCCTTTCCCGCTTGTAATTCACACAATTTACCCAATGGCTCAATCTTCACATCAGTATCAAATGTCAGTAGTTCATCTCTATAAAACTCATACTGTTTCTTCCGAGCTGTAAGCTCGGCTGTAAGTAACACGAAAGAGTCCAAAATATGGACTATTTCACGTTGTACCTCCAGAGGAGGTACAGGGAGATTAATAGCTTTTATTGATGGTACACTTGAATGTACAACTTTACTTTTTACCTTTCCAGCACTTTTCTGTTTTTTTGCATCTAGCGTAGATAAAGCATAACTGATATATTTAGGATCTTCGTTATGTTTCAGTACAACGATATCTCCACCCGCTAAACATTTTTCATTTCCTATATATGCACAACACTTAGCAATATCTTCGACACTTTCTCCAGTAATAGCAAATAGAATATCTCCATGTTCAAAATACTTTGGTGATTTTACATACTCCAATTGTGTATGAGATTTGCATTTTTCAAACCAAACACCGTAAGTTGTATAAATTTCTCCATATCGCACGCACGGAATTCCATCTTCTGTTACTTGATCTCTTTTAATTCCTGTGCCTCGATATATATCTACTGCTATTTCACCAATCGTTTTATACTCCACCCCATCCGGGCAAAGTTTCGCAATCAGTTCGTCCAATCTACTCATCCCGCTCACCGCCATTCTTATCTGCATCTGGGTGCTGCATATAGAAAATCTCCTTCTGACGTTCTATCTCGACCTTCAGCTGCTCTTTTGTAGGCAGGCATGTCAGATATTTTGACATAAAGAGATGATCATTATCATGTAACACCGAATATCTTGCTATATCCTCATCCGTTTCTGAGCAGAGCAGAATACCGATTGTCGGGTTATCCCCCGGTTTGCACTTCAATTCATCATACATCCGCACATACATATCAATCTGACCCACATCCTGATGTGTAATCTTTCCCATCTTCAGATCAATCAATACATAACATTTGAGTTCAATGTTATAAAAAACAAGATCAATATAATAGTCTTCTGTTTCTGTGACTATATGCTGCTGACGGCCAACAAAGGCAAAGCCTCTTCCCATCTCCATAAGAAAGTCGCGTATATGCGATATGATTGCCGCCTCAAGGTCACTTTCCAGATAGCTGTCTTCGTTCTTAAACCCCAAGAACTCTGCCATGATTGGATTCTTGAGTAATTCAAAGCTGCTTTTTCGAAAATCAGATGTTTTCTCTTTCATCTCTGCAATCACATTTTCTTTTTCAGGCGACTTCAAAAGCCGATCATAGTACTGTGTCGCAATATTTCGATCAAGCGTTCTGCTGCTCCACCCCTCTTTCGCCGCTTCGTTCATATACCAGATACGTGCATTTTCATCTGGCACACGCAAAAGACTGCGGAATTGCGACCAATTTAAATTTGGAACACATGTGTTCCAAATCTCTTCATCTGGAAAATATTGGTAAAATTTCCTAAAATATCGCAGATTACGTTCAGAATATCCGTTTCCATATTCCTTCTTCAATTCATCAGACAGTGCAGCTAACATCTTTTTTCCATACTCAGCATGCTCTTTTCCTGCCTGATCCTGCTCGACGATTCTTTTTCCTATATTCCAATAAGTCAGAACCATCGCTTTGCTGGCAGCACCATACGCCTCTCGCTGCCCTGCACTTATGATATTCTTTATATCTGTAATAACAGATTGATACTCCATCAGACTATTTTCCATATCAACCCACCTCAATTTCTGCAATAATCTTATCAATTTCATCACGAAGAACCTGTTCACGAGCAACTATCTCTTTAATCTCAGCATTTAGCTTTACAATATCAATCTTCTCCCTCGTATCCTCAGCCTCAACATATGTTGACACAGACAAATTATATTCATTTGTAGATACCTCTTCATATGTAGCCAGATGCGCAAAATGCTGAACATCTTCACGTTTTGTAAATGTCTCTACAATTCTATCTATATTCTCCGGTGTCAGTTTATTGTTGTTTGTAACCTTGACACACTCCTTGGTTGCATCTATAAACATGGTCTTATTGTCTGTCTTATTCTTCTTCATAACCATAATGCACGTTGCTATTGAAGTTCCAAAGAACAGATTGCTTGGCAACTGTATGATGCAATCAACATAATTATTATCTACAAGATATTTTCTGATCTTCTGCTCTGCGCCGCCACGATACATAATGCCTGGGAAGCATCCTATCGCTGCATTTCCATTTGACGCAAGCCATGCCAAACTATGCATTATAAATGCCATATCCGCCTTGCTCTTAGGAGCCAATACTCCCGCAGGAGAAAATCTTGGATCATTTATAAGAAGTGGATTCTCGTCTCCAGCCCATTTTATTGAATACGGCGGATTAGACACTATAAGCTCAAATGGCTCATCATCCCAATGCTGCGGACTGGTAAGTGTATCCTCACATGCTATATCAAACTTATCAAACCCTACATCATGAAGGAACATATTTATACGGCAGAGATTATATGTAGTTATATTTATTTCCTGTCCATAAAATCCATTTCTGATGGCATCCCTGCCAAGGACCTTTTCCGCCTTAAGCAACAATGAACCAGATCCGCAGGCAGGATCGTATACCTTATTTATTTCGGTCTTGCCTACTGTTCCAAGCCTTGTAAGAAGTTCAGACACATCCGCAGGCGTGAAGAACTCACCGCCGGACTTTCCTGCATTTGACGCATACATAGTCATGAGATACTCATACGCATCACCAAAAGCATCTATAGAATGATCTTTCACATCTCCCAGATTCATATCTCCCACTCCATTGAGGAGCTTTACAAGTTTCTCATTTCTCTTGGCAACTGTAGAACCAAGTTTATTACTATTAACGTCAAAGTCATCAAAGAGTCCTGCAAAATCATTTTCTGCCTCGCTGCCCTTTGCGGAATCCTCTATGTGCCTAAATACACTTTCAAGTGTCTCATTCAGATTTTCGTCTTCTGCCGCCCTTGCTCTGACATTGCAGAACAGCTCACTTGGAAGTATGAAGAATCCCTTTTCTTCCACCAAACCTTCTCTAGCCTCTTCTGCATCCTCATCAGGCATAACGGCAAAATCAAAGTCTGCATTACCAGCCTCTGCCTCACCCTCATTTATGTAATTACATAGATTTTCAGAAATATATCTATAGAACATTGTTCCTAATACATAATTCTTGAAATCCCATCCGTCCACAGCTCCACGTAACTCATCTGCTATCGCCCAGATGGCGCGATGAAGTTCATCTCGTTCCTGTTCTTTCTTGGTGTCTATCATCTAATCTCTCCTGCATTTTATCTTTTTATATTAAATATCACATGTTATACGCGTTACTACCTTTTTTGAAATAGTAAGAACTGCCATATATGCCACTAATATAATTCCAATTAGAATTTTATTAAATTCGGCTTTCGACATCAATACCAATAACCCATTATGTACTAAATAAAACAAGAGAAATAACATACTACCTACTGCTGGTGAACTTCTTCTTTTATAAAATATCCCTACAACCATATATGTAATTAGCACAAGCGCTGCCCCTATTATCATGTTGAAAAAAACTGGACCAAATGGTACTTCTATGGCTGCATTTTCAAATGGGTTTGATACAAAAAACTGTCTAATTATCACACTCACTGTATGAACCAAATAATACATTTTTACCTCCTTTATGATTTATATAAAATACAAGCTTTTATTACAGTTTATATTTTAGTTTTACAAATGTTATAGTTTTTATGTCCTTTCGTTTTGCATACACCTTTTTATATTTTACAATATATCTTTCTATATGTAAAACTGCTCTTTCTCTTTTTTCCGACTACTTATGCCATTGTTTCCACATAATTAACAATCTTAACCATCCTTTTACCATACCGTCTTCTAAAAACCCTTTTATACAATTCTACTCCATTTGCTGTACTATTTTTTTCTCACCAGGCAAAGCAAAAAGGACAGCCACCATTCTGGTGATCTGCCCTTGTCTTTTTCATTATCCTATTTTATCCAGCCCCACCCCAATCTTCAAGTTTCTCTCCGTCTCCACCCTATCAAACTTAACCACATAGCACCCTATATCTCCCCTGATACCGGTTATCGTGCCCTCGCCGAACACCTTATGTCTCACCCGGTCGCCGGGCTTTAGCTCGGTGTCCAGCGGCATATAGCGGCTCTCATTTGCGGCTATGTAGCTCTTGGTGTCGTCGACAAGGCGCTGCGG
>ENA-OOQN01000305-OOQN01000305.1-human-gut-metagenome-genome-assembly--contig:-NODE-305-length-16696-cov-3.737756_pt1 | contig 16696 bp, 7 predicted proteins | sample MGYA00241092_ERZ501169 | MGnify/ENA primary metagenome ERZ501169 (study PRJEB25962, sample SAMEA2042489) | human gut metagenome | biome: human gut; feature: human-associated habitat; material: faeces... | reverse complement strand
ATGGCGTCTAAACCGGAGAAGGACGCGGTGAATGCCAGATCCTTCTGCAGGGCGGCAAGACGGTGGCTGTCCGCTATTTCCTCGAATAGGGCTTCAAGGTTGAAGACCGTGTTATTGGAACGGACCCCGCTTTCATCCAGCTGGTGGTATTCCATCAGTGTGTTTACCAGGCCGAGCATGTAATCGGACGAGTGCAGGATGTTGTCCAGATAGTCGGTCCTACGGCTGACATCGTTTTCCGAGGGCATCAATTCCGCACAGCCCCTAATGGCCGCCAGTGGGGTACGCAGGTCATGGGCCACCGAAGCCATCAGCTCTTTGCGTGAGCGGAGCAGTTCCCTATTCCGCTTGTCGGACTGTTCAAGCTTCCTCTCGTATCGGATACGGTGGTTCAGGTCTCGATGTACGACGGTGTACAGCATGATTGCCAGCAGGGAGACGGACAAGGCAAGGCCGGCTACCATATAGTAGGAGTTGTCCCGCTCAAGGATGAAGGCCCGGTAGCGTTCAGTAAAACGCTCGTTGTTCTCCCGCTCGAATTCAGAGACCATGCTGTTCATTCTTTCGTTTAGTTCCACGCTGCCGATGTATAAGCTGTCCATCTGTACCAGCAGCCGTTCCTGTCTTTCAGTCTGTTCCAGAATGATCCTTTCATTCAGGGAATGGAGCATGCGTGTTGTTATCCCAGTTGGAGAAGTGACGGACAGAGACTGCCGTTTACGTTCTGCCTCTTCCCGCTGTTGCAGGTAAGCGGATTTGTTCTCTTTTCTACGGAAGATATTCCAAATATTTCCTTTCTTTTTGGGGGAATCTTCCGCTCCAGTACTCGGAATCATCACATTTTCCTTTTGCTGCACAGTTTGTTTCCGAGCTGTTGAGACAATGGACGGGATACTTTCCTGCACAATGTCACCTATACCCTGCAGTTCCTTGAAAGTATGCATCGCCTTGGAAAGAAGTAGTTCCTTATTCCAAAGAAGAAGACACAACGAGTCGATATGTTTTTTCTGTAACGGAGTATGGACATATTCTTTCAGAAATTGCAGATTGTCACAGACCCTATGGCATTTGCGGCTGTATCCTCTCAGGTCGTCATCATCCCATGTGACGGCAGTCTCCGCATGGGTGGAGAGGTCCAGTAGGCCGATGTAGCTATTTTCCGTCAGACGGTGTATCGCCACCAGCTCCTTTTCCTCCTTGCGCAACGTATGTCTTAACATCTGCTCCTGACGGAACTGATAGACAATGAAGGCCGACAGCAGGACCAAAATGGCATAACCCAGAAATATTTTTAACTTTAACCACATGATTATGAATCATCCGAACCTATAAATCAATTATTGGCCCGTGCCAATAATATACATATAAAAAATAATCCCTACCTAGGTTTTAGTGCAACTTATGTAAGGATTATTTGAAAAATATTTAATAGATTATTTCAAGTTCTTCAGGTCTCTCAGAACAGTTTTATCAGTTATTTCAATAATACTGATGGCGTAGCCACCACCTGCCACAGCTTTCATCTTTAAAGCCGATTTGGCAGTAACAATACCTTTACGAATGCCATAAGATTGCGGATTGTTCCGATAATGCGCATCTTTACCATCTTCATAAACAGTTGCAATGTATTTCTTGTCATTGTCAAGAAAATCAAGTTTCAGCGTGGATAAATGTCCTTCTTCACCACTGGTACAACCTATGAACCAATTATTTGAACCTTTTGCTTTACGTGCCGCTACAATATAGCGTCCTGGTTCGGCTTCCAGATATTTACTCTCATCCCAATCCACGGGCACATCCTTGATAAACTGGAAAGCATCCATGAACCGTTCGTAGTTTTCTGGTATATCGGCTGCCATTTGGAGCGGACTATACATGGTGACATAAAGCGCGAGTTGGCGGGCAAGTGTGGAGTTCACGTGTGATTTACTATTTGGATTGAGTTTACTCATATCCATTTCAAAGATTCCCGGAGTGTAATCCATAGGACCACCTTGCAGGCGGGTAAACGGTAAGACGGTAGTATGAAACGGCTTGTTTCCGCTGAATGCCTCATATTCCGTACCACGAGCAGATTCGTTGCCAATCAAGTTAGGATATGTACGGCACAACCCGGTAGGACGTACGGCCTCATGTGCGTTTACCATGATATGGTGTTTGGCAGCCTCGGTTACGGCATATAGATAGTGGTTATTCAACCATTGTCCATAATGATGTTCGCCACGCGGAATCATATTGCCCACATATCCACTCTTTACAGCATTATATTCATAATCGTTCATCAATTGATAAGCAGCTTCCATATGACGTTCATAGTTACGGATAGAAGCCGATGTTTCATGATGCATCATTAGTTTCACCCCTTTAGACTGGGCATACTCGTTCAGCATCTTGATATCAAAATCCGGGTAAGGAGTCACAAAGTCAAACACGTAATCTTTGGAATGGCCAAACCAGTCTTCCCACCCGATATTCCATCCTTCCACCAACACTTGGTCGAATCCATGCTTAGCAGCAAAGTCTATGTATTTTTTTACGTTCTCATTATTAGCCGGGTGTTGTCCGTTGGGCTTGACCTTGTTATAATCCGTTTCTCCTAATCTCACAGAAGGTACATCCCAGGTATATGCCCAAGGCTTTCCACCGGCAATCATTTCCCACCATACACCGATATATTTCACCGGTTTAATCCAGGAGGTATCTTTGTATTTGCAAGGTTCATTCAAATTCAAGATAAGGTTTGAAGCAAGAATATCGCGTGCATCATCACTCACCATGACAGTACGCCAGGGAGTACGGCAAGGAGTCTGCATATAAGCCATATTTCCTTGTGCATCAGGAGTAAGTTGCGAAGTAAATACAAAATTCTTGTCATCTAGGACTAAATGCATGCAAGAATAATCCACCAAAGCAGCCTCATGCAGGTTGATGTAAAGACCTTCGGCTGTCTTCATCTGCAAGGAAGTCTGTACGCCTGTGGATGAAAAAATACTTTGCGACAGGTTCCCGTCAACAGCACCGCTCAGCAAACTACGAATTTCTGACAGTTTCGACTCGGTATAGTCATATTCTTGTGTATCATAATCTCCCGGAATCCACCAAGCTGTATGATCACCGGTCATGGCAAATTGAGTATGTTCTTTTTTTACAACGAAGTAGGGCAAATATTGTTGCGAAGGGAACTCATAGCGGAATCCCACACCGTCATCATACACACGAAAACGGAGATTCATGAAGCGTCCGTTCGATGGTTTCTCCAATTCCACAAAAAGTTCATTATAGCGGTTACGGATATGACTGTTTTCTCCCCATACAGGTTCCCAAGTCTCATCAAAAGTCGATGTAGATGTATTATTTATCCGGAAAGAATCCATTAATGAATTTTCTTCGTTCAATTCAATCCCTAGTGTACTAGGCTTTATCACAGGAATGCCCTTATAAGTTACCTGATAAGTCGGGATTCCTCTCTCATTTATTGAAAACTCAAGTGTAATATTGCCCGACGGAGAAGAGATGCTTTCTGCTTTTGCCATAAAGCACGATAAAAGCAGAAAGGCTGCTATTATTATTTTCATAACTATCTTTCTTTTTATAAATTCATTTATTTGGAATAAACGACACGGACCTTTACTTCGGTTGTACAGTCAGTGCAAGGTATATCAATGTTCGTACATTTTCTTTTTACGTCATAAGAATAATTAGAAGTTTCCACTCCATTCACTTTTACCGTTACAGGTTGCGTCGTATTATAGATGCGAAAAGTATATGAACGAGCATTGACACCGTTCGTATAAATTCCCTGACGAGGAGTAATGACATATTCTCCTTTATTATTTTTGAATGATTGTCTTAAGATTGTTGTTGCAAAAACGGTACTATAATCATTATTATCACCATCATCTTCATACAATACCCCCTCACCCTTGCAACCTGACACGAAGTTTAAAATCAGATGTCCGGGACGTTCTGTCACATTCATTACAGTAGGAGGATTATAAGGAATAATTGCACCTTGTTTAAAAAAATACGGAATTTGCTCCTGCGTAAAACACATTGTTTTTCTGCACGGTCCTTCAATCAATTCATCTGTAGCCACACTCCACCATTTCCCCTCAGGAAACCAGATTTCTTTTGAACTGATACCATCTTCCAAAGCCGGTTCTGTTATCGGAGCTACTAAAATGTCGTTTCCAAAGAAATATTCACCTTCATATTTATATGCCTCTTCACTTTCAGGGTATTCATAGTAAAGTGGACGGCACATACCTATACCTGTATCAAATGTCTCACGAGCCATTGTATATATATAAGGGAAGAGTGCGTAACGAAGTTTTACGGCATCGCGTAACTTAGGAAAATTGGGAAATTTCCATATACGCCGTTCTATCCGGCTGTCATCAGTGGCATGACTGCGGAATATAGGGGTAAACACTCCAAACTGAATCCAGCGAAGCATTAGTTCCGGGTCATTTACAATTTTTTCATCGGTAAACGCATGGCCTCCAAGGTCATGTCCCCAGAAAGCGTATCCTACATTTGATGCGGTGGAAGTAAAGTACGGCTCAAATGCGAGAGTCGGGAAATTTATAAGGGCATCTCCCGAAAAACCAATTTGGTAACGATGGCTCCCTAATCCTCCCCAACGATGAAAGATTACAGGTCGGCGGTCAGGCCTGTTTTTAACCATATCATTGTAAAACACATGATTGCACCAGAATGTCTGTCCAAGACCGGGAGTATATGGACTCGTAAGATGTTGTTGCCAGTCGAGCCACCAGAAATCCACACCTTCAGATTCATGGTCACGGATTACGTTGTCAAAGAATGACTTTGTAAAATCCGGATAATCAAGATACCAGGCAATTTTGCCGTTACTACCATATTTACCGCCAAGTTCCCTACTCATTGCTTTGTAATAGGATGGAGATTCGATACTGTCAATGCCATCTGCCGGATGGAGATTTAAAGCGATTTTGTAACCGTTGTCATGGATTTCCTGAAGAAGTTTAGTCGGTTCAGGTATTAAGTTGGTATTCCAAGACCAGCCGGTCCAACCTCCGATATTCTCCGACTCACTTGATGCCTTGCCATTCCAATGCCAATCCATATCAAGAATCATTACGTCGGTAGGGATATCGTTCTTCTTAATTTCTCGCATAATCTCCCGATAGTCATCGGCTGAATATGAATAGTAACGGCTATACCAATAGCCGAAAACGTATGCCGGTGGTAAAGGAATTTTACCGGCTATTTTGGTAAAATCTCCGATAGCTTTCTTATATTCATTGCCATAGCCCATAAAATACAGGTCAATAGCCTGAGGGTCATTACGATATGCCCACCAGTCATATCCAACCTCCGGATTTGGCTCAAGTGCAAATGAGTGACTCCCGTCAGCACGTGTTGCTTCCCATGAATCATCTATTACAGCCCAACCGGATCGGGATATTAATCCGTTTTCCAATTCACTCCGTTTATTGTCTCCATTGCTACCGTCAAGAGTCCGACAAGTCCCTTTAAGGTTTAGCGGATCTTTTTTCCCTGGATACCAAAGTGTTTCACAGCCATGGTTTTCAATGGTAATAGTGAGGTTTTCCGGAGATGCCGGACTTGTTTTCGGATTGGTTCCTTTTCGGTATTTGAGTTTTACTTTATCAGTCTGGATATACAAGAATCGGTCATCTTCTTTTTTCTTGAAATCTACCAATTCAAGATTACGGTTGACAACTGTAAATGTAGGACGGTCTTCGAACATGCCTTTTTCACTATATTCTATACGAATCATTTCTGGAGTCAGTACTGTGAAGCGTGCATTGCCACATATAACCACTGCCTTGGAATTTGCTATCGGATTATTATTGTCAACTGTAGCTCGAACAAATGGTGCCATGCTTAGCATCACCGCCAATCCTATCCACTTCATTATTCTTTTTTTATTCATATAAATGTACTGTTATTAAATTATTTGGTCAGTTTCAAAACCTTGCAAGCCCGCGGCCCTAATTCAACACTCAATTTAGATGCTTTGCCTTCGTCTTTGTGTTTCCACAAGTCGCGTACGCTTACTTCTCCTTCTATACCAATCTCCGAAAGATGTAGTTCATATGTTTTCTGTTCATTGTCGCGGTTGAAAAGTCCTACTATATAATCACCGTTAGACATCTGTCCGTACCAAATCTGGTTCTTTTCAGTGTCGGTCACGTCACCCGAAAGAGGCTTTCCTACGAATCTGTCGGCATTCAGTGCCAACATTTCCTCATTCTGATAAAATTTCAGGTTATCTCCTACGGTATTATGTCGGTCAGCTACCGTTACCGGCCCTCCAGCTATCAACTGCAAAGAAATAACCGACTCTTTTTCCGCATCAGTATTAAAGGTATTAAGACGGATAAAATCGCCATCAGGAATTACTTGATTACGTCCTGTTACTTTCGACCAATATATAAATCCATCAAACATATTCATGCTGTTGGGCCAGCCTTCATACACTTTGCCTCGGCTATCGTCAGAAAAATGGTTCCATCCACCTTGACCTGTATCTGCTACAATACGCACCATATTACCATATTTCCTTTCCAACTCGGCATTATTTTTAAGATGTGGCATAACCAATGAAGTAAAAATACCATAGCGAGTGGCCGAAATACAGATATACTCCAATGCCTTTTCATAACATTCTCTTCCATAGCCTCTGCCCACAAGTCCATTTCCCCAATTGGCTTCCATGCCACGGTCAAATCCATCTTCATACCAACTGAGAAAATCCATACGAATATATTCTACTCCTAATTCCTTATAATGTTTGAAAAAGCCGTCAATATATTCTTTTGCTCCTTTATGGGTAGCAACCACATAAGTAAAGAACTTATCCGGCTCGTCCGGATGCGCTACAACATCACTCTCGGCATCATACTTCAATTGTCCCAATGTAATGTTATTGGTATTCTGAATGGGAGTTTCATCTTTTCCGTGTAACCACAACGGGTTATCATACACACCTAGTTTCAACCCTTTTGCCTTACATTTAGCTACAAGATCTTTCAAATACATGCTACCATATTTGTCCATGTAGCCGTATTCGTTCTTTTCACAAAGCATAGGAATAAATCCATCCGTACAAAGCATATCATAACCATAAGGTTTCAGATTCTCGGCAACCCAGTCAATAGCTTTGTCCCACTCTTCTGCATTCATATCCATTTGATATTCAGGAATACCATTATCAGCCATCTCCATACAAAACTCATATACACTCCAATAGAGTGGGGCTTTAAATTTATGGATATTGCTAATATCCACCTCTTCGTCATAATCCGGCACTTCCACTTCATCATCGGGAATCATATCCGGAGTCCACCCTGTTCCTTCGTCCTTACAGCTTGTGGAAGTAAATATTCCTATCATCAACAAGCAAAACAATGTTATTTTCTTATATTCCATACTACTTTTTCATTTCTAAGCGAGTGCGGAATTAAATTGTCCGCACTCGTAGGATTACTAATTTTTCTTTTCAAATTTAATCTTATTAGTCAATACATTCAGTTCTACACGATACTGACCGGCTTCACTTTCTTCCACTTTCCACTGGTAGTCATTACCATTCGGTTGAACCAACTGCACATCAGTCATGTTAAGAGAAGCTTTTCCGTCTTCTCCCGCCTGCTTGGGCATATAACAAGTGATCGCCCAACTTCCATCTACATTTATCGGACATTTAAAGCTACCAGCTTTTAATTCTCCTTCCCAATAGAATGTTCCTTTATCAACATTGAAATCATAAACGAAAGCTTCCTTCCCTTGCTCCCAACCGGCAGGAGTTGCATCACCTAACATCCCATATCTCTTTGCAGGGCAGATCATCAGGAATGCTCTGTAACAGCTTGAAGTCAATAGTCATGGTGTACATGTTCAGTGTCACCCGGTAGTTGCCTTCTTTGGTAATGTTCCATTTGTAGTCATGTCCCTGTATACCGGCCTCGATGCGTTCCATACGATTATCTCCAAATTCATGCGTTCCGTTTTCTATTGGCATCAGCCATGCTACATTCCAGTCTTCTTTCAGTTCCAATGGAAATTTCATATCTCCGGTTTTCAGGAGACCTTCATAATAGAAAGCCACTTGGTTGACTGGATCTTTCGTCAGTTTTGTGGAACTCATGATGTTCCAACCTGCAGGGGTTGCTTCTCCTACCATCCAAACATCATTATAGTCGGTAGTCGGGTAATCTGCATTCAATGTTCCGGCTTCAATGTTCAATTTCAACACATAAAATCCTGCTTTATTAATGGTAAAGGGGGTTTCATTACCGGTTTCATGCTCATTAAAGACCACACTGCCGTCGGCACCCTGTGTATACGAAGGTGACTGTCCGGTGGTATTCAAAATAAACTTGTAGTCACCTTCTTTCATCACCCCGTACCAGGTATATACCTCTTCCGATATCTCTTCTGTCATTTTAAGCGCATTGGTCGGGTCAGTAGCTCCTTCAAGTGCTGTTCCCATGACATAGATGTCGTATGGCTGTATTTCATACCCCACTGCGTCAAAACGTACAGTTGATAGTTCCGGTTTCACATAGCAGTCGGTCTCTTCTATTTCTGCGATAATTTCAGCTTCCAATGTTACTCTTTCACCGGGTTCTATTTTCCATTTCGTCAATAATTCGTTCATTTTTTTATGGGTAAAGCTTACACTGTGCTCGCCGGCCGGAATTCTCATTTTGTCAATAGAAGTGCCGAAATCATTGTCAGCAATGTCCAACTTAAAATAGTAAGTCACTTTAGAGTCCAAAGGGGCATTGGTTACCTCATTCCATGAAAAAGTAACAGCCTCCTCCTTTCCAAATTTCTGATTCAATTCTACATATTCATTCGATACTTGCAAGTGCATGGTATCATCGGGACGCTCAATACTATAACGTATATCTTCATCCTTACAGCCTACTATCAAACAAGAAAGCATGGCAAGTAAAAAAAAGATTTTATTTTTCATTTTGCTTGATTTTATGGGAATTATCTCCAAAATGGAAGTTGTCGCAGATTCTCGTTTTTATCCATTTCACTTTGATGGATAGGGAACCAATAATAAGCAGGATTATACACACGTTTCTGATAAGGTGTACGTACATAAAAAGCCTCAGCGTCTTTTCCGCTATAATTCATTCCGTACATATCTCCATTCAGCTTTTTTTCAGCTTCTTTCCAACGGCGCAAATCGTCATAACGCACCCCTTCTCCACAAAGCTCGACACGGCGTTCGGCACGAATAATCTTACGCACAGTCTCTTGATTATCGTCCACATGGATATTCTGGGCATCACTATTACCAAACGTATAAGTACGAATACCAGCACGTGTACGAATTTTATTCACATAGTTCAAAGCTTCCTCGCGAACTGTACGTTCATCTTTATACTCATTCAATGCCTCGGCATAATTCAAAAATGCTTCTCCCAAGCGGTAAACAATACCGGGACGATACTGGTAATTGTTCTCTTTAACATTCGTCTTAGGAGACACCCGTTTACGGATAAGATAACCATTTTGAGGCGCATCGTGCGTATGCGGATTGTCTTTCTGCCCGTTAAAAAACTCAAATTTACGTTTCTCGGTAGGGAAATAAGAGTTATTAAAAGCTACGGATACATAGAAGCGCGGTTCACGATTACAATACATATTATATGTACCTGCATAAGTAACAGCTCCTCCATTTACTTCTTCGTCCCAGATTGTATTATCAAGTTTTACGTCCGATTCGGAAAATCCCTCTTCATTCGAACCGTCATAAGGAAGTCCGTCTTGCATAAAGAAAGCATCGACCAAAGATTGAGTTACCCCTAACCCGCCGCTACCGCCACTGGCAGCCGGTGTTGCATGTTTTTCGTATGAACCATAATCAGAGCTTGGACGCGCAAACAGAATTTCGGTGTTCCCTTCATCAAAACGCTTCAAAAACAAGTTCTGATAAGACATAAACGGATCAATCTCTCCATTTGCATTTTCTTCAACATAAAGCTTATATCCGGCTTTATCAGCCTCATCAATCAATAGTTTACACGCTTCTACTGCATTTTTCCAACGTGTCGGGTCATAAACGGTACTGAAAAGATTTTCACCCTTCTCATTTTTGAAATCCGCATAATCCGTATTCCCATTTACCAATGGACTGGCAGCAAAAAGTAACATACGTGCACGCACTGCCAAACACATAATACTGGTAACACGCCCATACTTTCGCGCTTCAGTATATTTAGGAGGTAGTATCATAGAAGCCTCAAGCATTTCCTTGTCAGCCCAATCTATCACAGTGTAATAAGGAGCCTGTCCTTTCATCAAGTCCGACAGTACAAAATCTGTTGGAGCAATATAATCAGGATCAAACGGAACAGCTCCATAAGTATTGGCAAGCAAGTAATAATAATAGGCTTTCATGAATTTGCACTCCGTTTTCATATACTCTACTTCTTTTGCACTTATACCCTGTGCTGGTAGTGGGTGTATGTTCTCAAGGAAAATATTAGCCTCCCGAATACATTGTGGAAGAAGCCTCCAGTAATTTCCTTCCCAATCACTGTTAGGTGTCCATTCACCCAATATATAAGGAATGACTTTCCAACCCCACTGCCGCCAACGTTCGGACGGAGTCAGATCGTCAGCTAGGACTTCCCAACCCAATGTGTTAGTATAACCCCAATAAGGATCGGGTATAGCCGAGTAGACATTGGCAAGCCAACCCTCAATACGGGTTTTGTCTTCAAAGACCAAAGGAAGAGTTAATTCTGTATCAGTTTCTTTGTCAAGATAGTCAACACAAGACATCAATGAAGCTGTGACTATAAATCCTATAAGAATATTTTTTATAAATTTCATTGTTCTTTTTCTTTAGTTCATTCTACATTAAAAATTTACTTCTACCCCCAACATCAAAGAACGCATGGACGGATATTTTAAACCATCAGAGGTGGCCAGTTCCGGGTCCCATAATTTGAACTTGGAAATGTAGAACAAGTTATTCCCACTGGCAAAGAATCGGATACTCTTCGCGCTAATTTTATTAACGACATTCTTAGGTAGGCTGTAGCCTATTTCAAGTGTTTTCAAACGGAGGAAACTCATATTTTTCTTCCAGAAAGTCGAGGCACGGTTATTGTTCGTATTAGTACTCTGAGAAAGACGTGGCCAAAAAACGTCCTGAGAAGGATTTTCTTCAGTCCAGCAGTCTGTATAGTTGGTATAGACATTACCTAATACACCGGCTCCGCTACCGGGAATGAAATAATCCGACCCACCGATAATACGGTAAGTGTCACCACTTCCTTGGAAGAAGAAACTCATATCCCAATTACGGAAATTGATATTTCCGCCAAACCCATAAACGATTCTCGGGTCAGTAGTACTACCAATATAGCCTTCGTCAGCACTAGTTATATAGCCATCGTTATTCATGTCACGATATTTGATATCGCCCGGACGCACTTCACCGCCCAGTTGTGGAACAGGAATTCCTTCTTTCAGCTTTCCATCTACGAAATCATCATCGGTATAAAGTCCTAAGGCTTGCAGCCCCCACAGCGTATTGATTGAATGCCCGGTAATAGAACGATAAGTTCCTTTGACTGATTCTGGTTCGTCTCGTTCGATGATTGTATTCTTAGCATAAGTAAAAGTTCCTCTTACGCTGATATTACAATCCTTATTGATTCGCTTATTGTAATTCAGTGACAGATCGATACCTTTGTTGTCCACCTTGCCATAGTTGGCATATGGATTGTTGATAAACCCGGTTTGGGTAGGAATGGTGGCACGTTGCATGAAAATGCTGGTCCTGCGTTCTTTAAATAGATCGAGTTGAAAATCGAGTTCATTCCAAAGACCTATTTCTATACCTATATTCGTTTTAAGCGCTTTCTCCCAGGTCAGGTTTCCTACACCGACTTCTCCTTCCTGCACACCGTCACGATAAGTATCTCCTGTATATCCCCAATTGTAACCATTAGCTTTTGAATTGATGGTTGTGATATAGGCGAAACGGCGTCCACCGATATTGTCATTTCCTACCGTTCCCACAGAGGCACGGAGTTTCAGTTTACTTATCACATTGCGTATAGGTTCCATGAATTGCTCCTCACTAACGAGCCACCCCAAGGCGATGGAAGGGAAAAAGCCAAAACGCTTGCCTTTCGCAAAGTTTTCCGAACCATTATATCCAAAGTTGAATTCAGAAATATAGCGGCGGTCAAATGTATATGAAAAACGTCCTGCAATACCTTGTGTCCGGTTCGGCTGTATATCGCCCCAATCATAGCTGCGTTGATTATACAAAAGAAGTGCATCTACCATGTGTCTGTTATTAAACGTCTGATTATAACTGAGTGCCGCTTCCAAATAAACGCTCTGGTTACCGTAATTTGCATTACTGGAATGGTCAAGAAACTCACTTCCGTATTTCAAGATGCTATGTACTAGTTCACCTTCATCATTGCGTGATTTGGCTACGCTATAATAGTCCGGCTCCTTACCACGTGTCACAAAGTTCTCATTATATGTATCAAATGCAAAAGTGAGCTTAGCTTTTAGTCCCGGAGTTATCATTTTAAGGTTCTGCTCAACAGCAAACAAAGATTCTAGTTTGCTTCGTCCGCTACGGTAGTAACCGTTCTGTGTACTGATAGCCCAAGGATTAGGACGGTTGCTACTGGCAATAGGAATAGTCCCATCTGAATAAACAGCGGGGTGTACAAAAGGAGGCGTTTCAAAAGCAGCACTGAAAACTTCATCCGTACCACTGCGACTTTTATGTAGATTCTGTAAGTAACCACCTACATTAAAACGAACTAGGGTAGTTTTTGTCAAGTCTAGATCTACATTTGCCCGTATGTTGTAACGGTTCAACTTGCTTTGGGTATCATAAGGCAAACTCTTATCGGAAGCCATAATTCCATTTTCATGATAAAGAGATGCTGTAAGAGAATAACGGAGTATTTCTGTTCCACCACTTACTGTAAGATTAGCACGAGTGGAAGTTGCATAATCTTTGGTAATGGCGTCTATCCAGTCTACATTCGGATATAAATCTTTGTCGTAGCCATAATAAGTTTTAAGTATCTGCTCCTTTGTAAACATACGTTTATTGGGATCACTTTCCAGAGAATTAAGTAAACTCATATATTCAGCAGCTCCAATAAACTCAGGAAGTTTGGTGGGAGCCTGAATGGACTGCTCTACACGTACATTAACAGAAGGAGCGGCTATCGTTCCGCGTTTTGTATTGATAATAATGACTCCATTCGCTCCACGTACGCCATACATAGCACTGGCTGAAGCATCTTTCAAAACAGAAAAAGATTCAATTTCAGCAGGATCAAGATCATTTAAGCTACGTTCTACACCATCTACCAATACTAATGGAGAAGTATTTCCACTGAAAGAAGCAATGCCTCGAATCCAGAAATTTGAGTTATCATATCCGGGTTCGCCAGATGGCTGTACTGCAATCACACCCGCTAACTGTCCGGCTAAATTGTTACTGAGTGAACGGGAGGACCCGACTTGCAACTTGGTAGGTTCTATAGTCTGTACCGAACCAATAACTGAAAGTTTCTTTTGATTACCATAACCTACTACCACAACCTCATCCAAAGCTTCTACATCTTCTTCTAGTATAATATTGAAGTTGATTTCATTTCCAACCACGATTTCTTTAGACTTGAAACCTATGTAAGTTATATTTAATACACTCTGTTTATTCGGTACCTCAATATAGAAGTGACCATCCACATCAGTTATAGTCCCTCCTGGCTCATTTTTGACTGTCACATTAACACCTGGAAGTGGAGATTTCTCTTTATCAAGTACGGTTCCACTAATTCGGATACCTTTTACTTGCTGTTGGACAATAATACTTTCTGCCATAGACTCGTCAGCATAAACTGGAAAGAATCCTATCCACAAAAATAGTGGCGCCAGAATAGTAGTTTTTACTTTCATAGTTTTTTAAATTAAAAGATTAACGTCATTGATTACAATATAACAGCCTATTAAGCAGAACGACATATCGCGGGTCTGGATACTTGTTGGCTATTCGAATTATTACCCTTTGTTTTCTAGTTAGATTGTTCTTTTGCATACATAATATAAGATTTTAAAGTTGATAAAAAAGTATAAATTACAAACTATCTCTTTCTTGGGAAAAGAGACAACGCAAAAATATCAGATAAGAAATACTAATTATGAATCAAAGAGTGAAAAAGTAGTGATTTATATCAATGGAAAATGTATAATCTACTGTATATTAGTAATATAAAAACGTGTAGTAAAACTAAAAAAGTAGTAAAAATATAAGTGTAAAATAAGAATATTCTGAATCGTAAACTTCTATTAGTCTTTTGACTTTCCAATTTTCATTACCTCTTGTTCTAGTAGGTTACGGTCACCAGCGGCCTTATTTCGAACTTTCGTGCGGTAATTATAAATGGTGGTTACAGAATAGCGTAGAAACTGAGCAATCTTCACGCTATCACTAATACCCAAGCGTATCAATGCAAAGATGCGTAACTCTGTATTCATCCGTTCACCGGTTTTCAAGGATATTTGCTCATCATTGGTAAGCAAGGCATTGAAATCCTCCACAAAAGTAGGGAACATTTGCAGGAAAGTATTGTCAAAATTCGCATAGAATTCCTTCAATTCCCCCTCTATAAATTTGGAAGACTTGATGTTCTTGTAGAGTTCTTCCACATTCCCAGTAGCAGCAATCTTACCTAATGACCGGCGGTAATTGTCCATCTTCTCCAAATATACCGAACACTGATCCATATATCGACCAATATACTCCTCTTTCAGATAAGAATTCTCTGCAATACTGTGGTTAGCCTCCTTAAGCTTGTGCATCGAAAGGTGAAGTTCTTCATTCAGTTCTTTTAACCGCTTGTTGGTGTCAATCACTTCTTTGCGAGCGACAGCCAACCTCTTCATCTGTTTATATACATAAAATATGGCAAGCAATAGAAAAAATGAAAGCATGCTGATAGATGCCAATGTCCATTTCATTTGTTCCTGCTGTTTCTCTGTCTTTTGTTGGTAAGCATCGTTAATGATGGGAAATATCTCCAAAATCTCCAATTTGCGCAACCGAGCATTACAAGCTGCGGCATCTTCCATACATATCTTTACATAAGAATAGGCACGCTCGATATCCCCCTCTTGATAAAGCAATATGGCTAGCTTACGCAAAGAAATGTATTCCCGGACAGCGGTTGGCATATCTGCTATGGCAGAAACAATCAGAAATTCTTTTTCTTTTTCTTTATCCCCTTTCAGACGATAGGACTCTGATAAAGTATAGGCACAAATTGCAACATCATGTTCATATTCCTTCTGCTGGGCTAAATAATCTGTCAGTAAGCAAATGGCTTTATCGTATTCATTGCGTACATTATACTGGTCGGACTGAATCAAGGTATGTATCAAAAGGTTATCCTTATTGACTAGTAGCAATGAATCACGATATTTGTCCGTAAGTTCCGTATAAAGTTTCCTTTCATACTTTGTAACTGCATAGTCAGCCATAAGTCCATAGATTGTGCGATAGATATGATAATAATAGGGACGGAGGTTTTTCGACAACCGTTCTGCATGAATATTTCGCATCAAATCCATTGCTTCCTTATACATACCTGTCATTCCCAAGACATCAGCTTTATTCATACGGGCATTATCTATATATTCTCGGTTTCCAAGACGCATAGCTATCTGTTCCCTCTCCTCAGCCACATAAAATGCTGAATCCGTATTGAATGAACGATATTCATCCAATAATGCACCAAGAATGGCAAAATGCTCTTCCTCCGATATTAACTGTAACAACTGCCTTCTCAGTTTTGCCAGTCTCAACTCTTTTTGTTCCATATATATAGGACGTTTCTTTATCGACTGATCTAATTTCAGCAATAAAGAATCGACTCGGTTACTGTCTATAGCATAAACATAACATATGCCAACGATGCAAAAACACCAAAATACAACTATACTTTTCATAGCTTAACATATCAATCAAAAACTCCATATTTGAAAGTTTTTACGCAAAAGTAACTAAAATACAAAAGAATTTATCTCCTTTATATGAATTATTTTAATATTCATACAGTATATGTTCACACATTATTTAGTCTAAAAAATAATACTATAGCGTATTGCGATGGCTTTATTTAACAATTTATTACCAAAGCCATATCTGTTAAACTTATAACATAGAATTATTAATATGTTTTACTCTGACAATAAATGTATTTTCCAAAAATTATATTGAGCTGTGATAAATACGATAGTTATGCTTGTTTAAACAGACTACGAATCCTGCCATATTTCAATTCTCTTTTTCCCATATAACGATTTTCCCGTTTTTATTTATCCCGTCAGTAGCTCCACCTTGCGTGGTTCAGGGTGCGAAGCTACGTACGGGGCCCCTAAAAATCTGCAAGCCCGCTTCGCGCCCTGCGGGTTTTGATGAAAATTTTTCAATCCGTCCAGTGGGGCGGTTGAAAATTTTTCACCAAAAGCCTTGCATATTTTCTCCCCGTCCGTATCTGCCCCCTGAAACGAGCAAGGTGAGGCCACCGACAAGGCATAAAAAAAAAGTCAATGTTATGAAAAAGAGAACTGAAATACAACAAGATTTGAAACGAGGCTTCGGCTCCGC
>ENA-OOQN01000301-OOQN01000301.1-human-gut-metagenome-genome-assembly--contig:-NODE-301-length-16852-cov-3.710603_pt1 | contig 16852 bp, 13 predicted proteins | sample MGYA00241092_ERZ501169 | MGnify/ENA primary metagenome ERZ501169 (study PRJEB25962, sample SAMEA2042489) | human gut metagenome | biome: human gut; feature: human-associated habitat; material: faeces... | reverse complement strand
GAGATCTGAAGATGCTTATAACATTATTCTTGAATCAATTCAAAACAGTTTCTAAATCTAGAACAAAAGTATGGGAGGAATTTGAAAAGATTCTGAAAAACCTTTCTGTCCGATAAAAAATTCCGGATATGCCTGTCATTATCCATAGGCAAATCCGGAATTTCAAAGAAACAATCAATTATTATTTTGTTCCGTAAGCACCGAAGTGTGCTTCAATTGCCGGAGAAGTATAAGTTTCTTCATTGACAGTCAAACCGTCTGTTCCGAAGTAAGGCTGCATATTGGCATCTGTTCCATTATAAGCTCCGCTCAACACCGGAGATCCAGCCTGTACATGGAAGTCCCAGCCTTCATTATATACATACTCTGTCAGTGCCACAGCATTGATATCGAAGTTTACAAATTTCGGATCATTCTTAGCACAATCTTCAGCAGCTTTAGTAATGATACTGTTCAGATCAACTACACCTTCATTATAATCTTCATGTTCATAAGCATAACCAGCCCATGCGTAAGCAACACCTGATTCATCTTCACCGTCGTATACGATATCGCTCTTCTGAGTACCGGAAGCATAAAAATTATAATCAATAACAGAAGCATCATTATAACCTTCTTCCGGATTATTGGGCTGATCATAGTTCGGAGTCTGAGCACGGAACTTACAGTTTACCATCAGATTGTTAAAGACATTGGCCAGTACATTCTTTTCAGCATATACACATCCGCCTTTTTCTCCGTCACGACGCCATCCGGCATTGATGATTGTATTATTATAAGCCTGTACCAGTGCCTTTCCACGTTCTTCACTCTGACCAGAGCTGGATAACTTCAAACCGTTGGTATTAGGACTGAACATCACATTACCTGCAACGTCTACCTTACATCCGGCTTTCACATTGACAGCTTCAGCACCGTCATATCCATTGGCTGCAAAAATATTATTTGCAATGATGGCCTGACCACCCATCATGTAAATACCGTCTGACCATCCGTTACGCAGAACTGAATTGGTAATTACATACTTACCATTCATGTTATTAGTTGTAATCTGTGGATAAGCATCGTCTCCGGCTGTATATATGCCCGCAGTAGCAGCAGGTGAACCTTCAACAACCTGTCCTCCGGTATACTCAATGATTGTATGATCAATCAGCATTTCACCATATGTTTCCGTAGCTACGATACCTCCCCAAAGACCTGCAAAGATATTGTCTTCAGTACGTTCGCTTTCTTCTACAGAGAAGAGAACAGGTTTTTCTGCCGTTCCTTCACAATACAGATTGCCATCCACCGTGAATTCAACAGGAGTATGATTAGCTCCTACACCTTCCGTGCTGAAAATAATCTGAGCACCTTCTTTTATATAAAGACTTTTACCTTCAGGAACAGTGTAATGTTCTGACAGTCTAACTACCGTATCAGCAGGCCAAACAATTGTATTTGAATCCACCGGATTCTCATCACCTCCGTTTTCATCTTCATTGCCATCAGAAGAACCATCCGTCTGGTCTGAGCCATTGCTCAAAGGATCTTCTTCACTACAAGCTGTTGCCAGCAATGACATTCCCATAAAGGCTGCACAAGCCCACAAATAACCTCTGCGATTCATTTTAATCAAGTTTTTAAATGTTAGTCAAACAATATTTAGTTAGTTTTTTATCAAAGTTTATAACGTATACCCAGCATGAATGATTGTCCGTGCCATTCTTTCCGTTCAATCACATTTCCATCAGTACGTTCCGAATTTACATTTTCCGTATGCGGTCCCTTGTGAATATATCTCAGCAAAGGAGTATCCAGCAAATTGGAAGCTTTGGCAAACAGGCTGATTCCATTCTTAAAGCTTTTTTCTACCGAAGCATCCAGCTGCATATATCCGTCTTCCCAGATATCGTCTTCATACCAGTTGGAAATATCACTCAAACGTTTTCCGGTATAACTTCCTGCCAGCTGTCCTTCCCAACCATATTTGGTACTCTTGAAGAGTAAAGAAAGATTAGCTACATGGGCTGCTTGTCCGAACAAAGGACGAGACTGGGAAACCTGTTTCACTTCAGATCCTTCCATGATTCGTTTTTCTGTAGTAATCTTTGAGTGAGTATATGTATAGTTGGCTTTTATACCAAACCAGTTGAAGTATTTCATAATATCTACTTCCAATCCCAGATTCGTTGCATTACCGAAATTCATCGGCTTATAATAAGTATCCTGTCCTTCATTCAACAGACCATATTCAATCGGGTCTTTCAGATATTTATAAAAGGCACCAATCATAAACTGTTCCGAAGATTTCGGAAAGAACTCATAACGGAAATCCACATTGTCTGCCACAGTATGCTTCAGATCCGGATTACCTTTTTCTTTATAATCCTCATTGATGATTGAATAAGGAACAATTTCGAAAAAGCTCGGACGGTTAATAGAACGTGCATAAGACAAACGAAGATTGGCATTCTCGTGCACTCCATATTTAGCATGGAAACTCGGCAAAACATCTGTATACTTCTGATTACCTTTCGGATCTGCACTTTCAGTCGGGAACTTCAATGTATATCCCTGATTGGTATGTTCTACACGCACGCCACCGATCAGTTCCCAACGTCCATAAGTATATTTCACCATACCATATCCAGCCCCGATCTTTTCCGTTGCATCATAGTTCAGCGGATCACTGATGTTTCCATATTTCCGTGCCGCAAACAGCAGCTCATCATAATTATTCCAGTCAGTTCCCTGATACTGCGGATCTTTTGAACCGGTTGCTGAATCAAAGGTATATTCATTAAAGAAGCTGTCACGTTTCTTGTCGCGATACATACCACCGACCGAAAAGTCCAGAACTGATCCACCGCCCAGATTCCATTTATACATCAAATCCACATAACCGGCTTTATCCTTATCTGAGTTATGTTCCCAACGGCGAATAGCCGAATTTGTATTCTGCAAGTGAGTACCCTGCATATAAATTTCCGTATTGTCCGGAGTCTCGCTATAAGCTTTCGAAAGTACAGCCGACCAGTTCAGACGCAACACGTTATTTTCCAGAAAAGCATGCTCACCCTTCAGAGTTGAATTTATAATATACTGATGATTCCATTTCATACGGACAGCACCTTCCTTATCATCCTGTCCGTCTCTGACTTCAGCTTCCTGCATATCCATATATCCATTATACCAAGTCAGTTTATGTTGTGAATTAATATGATAATCCAGCTTCGCATGAGCACCGATACGGGTCTGCTGAGAGGAATAGTCACGATATTCAATGCCGTTATGACTTGTACCCGGCTGATAATATATCTGACTTTCTTTTCCACGATAAGTATTCAAATAGCTTCCGGCAAGCATTACTCCCAGCTTATCGTCGAAGAAACGGTCACCATAAGAAAGGCCGGCTGTCAGATCAGGCAAAGGTCTCTTCCATTTCATACGAAGATTGTCTGTCTTGAAATCATCCATCGTCACACGGGTATCTTCAGGCATGCCTTTGGCCTCATAAGGAGACTGCTTCACAATTGCACCTTTATTAAAAGACTGAAAGTCGCGGTCAAAATACATGGCATTATATCCGGTTGAAAGATTAGCCGTAAACTGCCGGTCAGAAGGCGCATCCTTCATAATCAGATTGACGGCTCCACCTATTCCATCACCTTCCATATTAGCTGTAAGCGATTTGGTCACTTCCAGACGATCCAGCATTTCAGAAGGGAATATATCGAGCGGAACAAAACGGTTCTTATTGTCAGGACTCGGAATCTTCACTCCGTTTACCAATGTATAATTATAGCGTTTATCCATTCCACGAAGAATTGCATACTGACCTTCACCGCTGCTGTTACGTTCCACCGTCACACCTGACATACGCTGAATCACGTTAGCTACCGTTATATCCGGAGAAAGTTCAATAGCTTTCGCACTCATCACATTCACCACATTCATAGCCTGACGTTCAATGCCTCGCGCTCCAGCTTCCGTACGTCCCGGATTCGTTGCAACTACCGTTACGCCTTCCAGCAATACTTCATCAGCTTTCAAAGCAATTGTCAAATCCTTACTGTCAGGAGTTACATGAATTTCCATCGTCTTGTAACCCACATAAGAACAAATCAAAGTACATTTCTGACGGTTCAGATCCAGATTAAAACTTCCGTCCAGACCGGTTACCGCACCCTTCGTCGGATCTTCTTTAATAAGGACTGAAGCCCCGATGATCTCTTCACCTGTCTGGGCGTCTTTGATCAATCCTTTCACGGTTCGTGCATTAACGGACATAGCCGCAAACATACATGCACCCAATAATAATATCCCTCTCATACAATCTTTCCTGTTATTTTTATGCCGCAAAAGTACGGGGAGTGGTTTTCATCGTCATTGCAGAGATATTTCATTCCTAATACATTTTTTCCCTTTGGAAATTGTTCCATCAACAAGGATACTTCCTTTCCATTTTACTTTACAAATATTCCGGAATAAAAAAAAGATCATGCAAGTCCGGTAATACGACTTGCATGATCTTTTCGTTTAATGGACAGTTTCAGGAAGTTCTATCCTTCTTATCAGATCCGACCAATATTTCCGTAAGTCTTTCCAGTGATAGAACGGAGCAACATCCGTTTCCAGAGGAAGCGTCACTTCCCGTTCATTCAAAAGCAGACAGACCAGAATGTCCCCTCCCTTATGCTTCCGGTAAAATATCAGCTGAATATTGCCGCACATTGGAATAATCCGATAAGTCCTGTAAGTATCAGCTATCTGATACCAGTCGGGAGTAGAAACTGAAAGCCGGTTTATTCCCATCAAGACAGCCAATGGAGCCAGATTTGTATCATGACCATAACGCAAAGTCACTGCCTTCTTTTTGGAAGCAATAATAGTATCGGCTGTTTCCACAAAGTTTTTCAGCAGATTACGTTCCAGTTTATACATGCACGCATCACTCAACGGAGAAGCACCTTTCTCATAATACCACTCAAAATTGTTCCGTTGCCAAAGATCATAACATTCCTGTTCGGTAAACAAGAACGACAAATCCGGCTGATTGTAACTGCTTTGGCTAATACCGTGTAATTCGAATAAATCAGCCATCAAACCGGAAGCGTCTTTAATATATTTCCGGACATAAGCAGAATCCGTAAACAACTGTTTCATCAAACGGGCAGGATGTACATACACACTGTCGGCGGCCCGATATACGGAATCTGCATTTTCCAGATGCATGGCTTCGTATTGTGGGTTCTTATACTTTATATAATAAGCATCATGTTCGCTTGTTTCAGTTGTAATGTCCAACCGGGGATTCAGCCCTTTCAGTTCCACACAGGCTGCTGCCATTGAAAGAAAAGCGCGGGTTTTATAAGTTGAACGTGCATCGACATGCACACCATCAGCAAATACCTCCGGCGTACGTGCATACATTCGCCGGATCAGAGCACGATGCTGTTCGGCACCTTTGGGCGTCAATTCTCCATAACGGCCTTCCGCTTCTTGACGCAGACTGCAAACAACCTTGAGAGCACGCTTTCCATCAGCCGTAAGAACACCAGCCTCATCCGCATCCATCAGCACCTTCAACGGAGCATCATATTTCTTCTGCTTGGTCAGATAACGGGAACCATGACGGGCAAACGCTGAAATATAAAAAGGTTCATATCCCTCCGGAACCGGAGAAAGTTTCACTTCGGGTGCCTGGTAGGCATAATATTTTCCGGCAGCCAAAGCCGGATCAAGATGAATTTCTTCACGGGCACTTTGCGCTAGGGCAACTAAGGAAAGTCCCCATAACGACATACACAGAATTTCTTTTTTCATATAATTGATTATCCTGATAATTTTGTGGCGCAAAATTATAGACTCTGGCCTGATCGTCCTATCAGAAATAGTCAGGAAAAGCAATTATCCCACACAATGAAACAGAAACGTAACCCGAATGTTATAGGATTGTTTCTCCGGTTATCCCAGAGAAACAATCTCCTGTAAGATTCTGACTGCCTCATCCACATTCGTGATGTTCTTCACCACCATACTGCGTTTGCCGTTCTGTTCGCGCAAATTGCAGTCACGCGGATATTTAGCCATATAATCAATGATCTTCCCAAAAGCAGCACTTTGATAATAAGGACTTTCAAGATTGCTGACAAAGAACAAAATCATTTTACCAGCTTTCAGAATCACCTTTTCCACTCCAAGCCGCTTGGCCAACCTGCGTAACGGAACAATCCGGATCAGTTCCTCACCTTCAGGAGGAATCTTGCCGAAACGGTCAATCAGACGAGCCTTGAAGTCTTCCACATCCTTATCCAGTTCCAGTTTGTCCAGTTCCCGATAGAGAAGCATACGTTCGCTGCTGCTGGGAATATATTCATTCGGGAACAGAAGTTCCAGATCACTTTCCACAGTACATTCGTCCACAAACTCTTCTCCGGATATCTTCTCCTCTCCTGCCTTGATTTCTTCCGCATACAAGTCGGCAAATTCTTCATTCTTCAACTCGGTTACGGCCTCATTCAGAATCTTCTGATACGTTTCATATCCCAGGTCAGCAATAAATCCGCTTTGCTCGGCCCCCAGCATATTTCCTGCTCCACGGATATCAAGATCCTGCATGGCAATATGGATACCGCTTCCCAGATCACTAAAGTTTTCAATGGCCTGTAACCTGCGTTTGGCTTCGGGAGTAAGCGATGACAAAGGAGGTGCCAGCAGATAACAGAAAGCTTTTTTGTTGCTGCGTCCCACACGTCCGCGCATCTGATGCAAGTCACTCAAACCAAAATTCTGGGCCTGATTGATGATAATCGTATTGGCATTGGGTATATCAATTCCGCTTTCAATGATGGTTGTAGCGAGCAATACATCATAATCATAATTGACAAAATCAAAAATGATCTTCTCCAGTTCCTCAGGTTGCATCTGTCCATGACCAATACACACACGACAGTCTGGAATATTCCGTTCGATCATTGCCTTCAGTTCCGGAAGATTCTGAATGCGGTTGTTTACAAAGAATACCTGTCCGTTGCGGCTCATTTCAAAGTTAATGGCCTCGGTTATGATTTCTTCATTGAAAGTATGCACTTCGGTCTGAATCGGATAACGGTTGGGAGGCGGCGTCTGAATAACCGAAAGGTCACGGGCTCCCATCAAAGAGAACTGAAGTGTACGAGGGATCGGTGTTGCTGTCATGGTCAACGTATCGACATTTACCTTGATCTGACGGAGCTTTTCCTTCACGCTCACCCCGAACTTTTGCTCTTCATCAATAATCAGCAAGCCGAGATCCTTGAATTTCACACTTTTTCCAATGATCTTGTGCGTACCGATCAGTATATTGATATCTCCGTTCGCCAGCTCTTTCAGGATACGGCTTGTATCTTTTGCCGTACGGGCACGACTCAGATAATCCACCTTACAGGGCATGCCTTCCAGACGCTTGCTGAAGGTCTGATAGTGCTGATAGGCCAGTACAGTCGTCGGAACGAGTACGGCCACCTGTTTGTTGTCCGCCACAGCCTTGAAGGCAGCCCGCACAGCAACTTCGGTCTTGCCGAAGCCCACATCACCACAAACCAGACGATCCATCGGACGATCACTTTCCATGTCTGCCTTCACGTCTTGAGTTGCCTTTAACTGATCTGGAGTATCTTCATAAAGGAAGCTGGCTTCCAGTTCATGCTGCAAAAAACTGTCGGGACTATATTTAAAACCTTTTTCCTGTTTGCGCTGCGAATAAAGTTTTATCAAATCACGCGCAATGTCCTTGATTTTGGTTTTGGTCCGCTCTTTGATCTTTTCCCACGCACCCGTACCGAGTTTGCTGATACGAGGCTGTTCACCTTCCTTTCCTTTATATTTGGAAATTTTATGCAAAGAGTGAATGGAAACAAACACAACGTCATCGTTCTGATAGATCAGTTTGATGACTTCCTGCGTCGTATTTCCATTGGGAATCCGTACCAGCCCGGCAAATTTACCGATACCATGATCAATATGCACCACATAATCTCCCGGCTCAAACATGTTCAGCTCCTTGAGTGAAAGAGCTACTTTCCCGCTGCGAGCCTTGTCGCTCCGAAGATTATACTTATGGAAGCGGTCAAATATCTGATGATCGGTAAAGATGCAACACTTCAGAGTATGGTCAACGAATCCTTCATGCAAGGTACGGTCAACAGGTTCAAACGAAATCTGATCGCCCCGTTCCTGAAAAATATCACGCAGACGATCGGTTTGTTTCATACTATCCGAGCAGATATAAAGACGATATCCCCGCTGACTGTAATCAGTCAGTGAACCGGCGACCATATCAAAATTCTTATGGAAGATAGGCTGCACCGAAGTATTGAATTTCAAAACAGCCTGCGGAGTTCCGGTTGCCTTATGTCCGAAATCAATGCGGACGAATTCCAGTGCCTTGACTGTAAACTCCGCTCCATCGATCAGACGGCCTTCAAGCGAAGCCAGTTCAGTCTGCTCTCCTTCATATGCCGCGAGTGCCTGAGGAGAAAGCGCTTCCTCACGAACAGTCTGAATGCGTTCGCGCACCCAGAGCAAGTCTTTTACCCAAAGCACAGAGGCAGACGGCAGGAAATCCAGGAAACTGATTTCACTTTTGTCGGACGCAGCCAGTTCCGGAACTATACTCACCGAATCTTTCTTTTCCTTCGAAAGCTGAGTCTCTACCTCAAAGGTTCGGATACTGTCAATCTCATCTCCGAAGAAATCGATACGATAAGGATATTCCGAAGCAAACGAATAAACATCAAGAATACTTCCACGCATGGCAAACTGCCCCGGTTCGTACACGTAATCCACATGCTCAAAACCATATTCCGTCAGAGTGGAAAGAATTTCTTCCGTCTCCACGTGCTGACCTACCTGCAGTTTCATTGTCCGGTCGGTCAGTTCATTGCGTGACACGACCTTTTCAGCCAATGCCTCCGGATAAGTCACCACCACCAGCGGCTCTTCTTTTTCCAGCCGGCTCAACCCCTCCGTACGCAGAATTTCATTCGCCGCATCTTTCTGACCATACTTGATGGCCCGACGATAGGACGAAGGGAAAAACAGGATATGCTCGTCACCGTCCACCTGTACCAGGTCGTGATAGAAATATCCCGCCTCTTCCAGATCATTTAATATAAATAGGTATACCCGGTCTGCCGATTTTACGACACCGGAAGCAAACAGCGAAGTGCACGAAGCATGTACGCCTTCAAGAAAAATGGTACGGATCTCCGGATTGTTCATCAAAGAAGCCAGCCCCTCCGCATTCGGATGCTTGCCATAAATCTGTTGAAGTTCAGCTATATTCATTTTGCTTTTTCTAGATGCCCGCAAATTTACAAAATAATTGCTACATTTGCATTTGCCAAATCAGACAAAAAACTTTTATGCATAAAGATATCATTCAACTACTTGACCAAAGACGAGTGAAAGAAGCACTGACACAACTCAATGCACTGATCGCCGAAACAGACTACTGGAAACTCAAATCGGAAGCAGAAAACCTGCAGACTACCTATAATTATATGCTGCAATATGCAGCGCAGGGAATGGAAGACCCTGAACAGGGAAAACTATACAGACAAATTGTACGGAAAGCATACGAACTGACCGATCAGCTGGAATTTCTCGGCAAATACCGCAAGGCCTACGGACAATTTGCAGACAAGATGCGCCAGATGCACCAGCCCGGGCAGCACCGCTCCTATCAGGAACTCTGCCAATGTCTGGAAGATTTCAGTGAAGATATCCGTCTGAGCCAGCTCGCAACGAAGGATGACAAGCAACTGTTCGAAAAACAACAGGAAATCAGAAAGAAGCATGAAAAGAATCTGGATGAACTGTTTGACCGCATCTGGACTTCCACTTTCTGGAGTGAAGAAGAAATATCCGGAGTACGACAGATCAGTGAATCTCTTTTAGTGGAAACCAACGACCTGGCAGTCGTCGTCAGTGCCGTCACCCTTAACCTGCTCCAACTGTGTGATCCGGCCAAATTCCAGTTTCTCCTCACCGTGTACCGCCAGCGGACTGAAAGTCTGATCACCCAAAGAGCGCTGACCGGTATTCTGCTGGCAGCCTACTACCACGAAGAACGTCTGAGCATGTATCCCGAACTGACTGCAGCCCTGTCAATGCTCAGCGAACTCCCCCAGGCCATTGAACAGGTAAATAAACTTCAGACCCTGCTGTTGCTGTCACGCGAGACGGAAAAAATAGAAAAGAAGATGCGGGAAGAAATCATTCCTCAAATGCTCAAGACCCAGCATCTGATTAATCCCGACATGAAGATCGAAGATATCGAAGATCTGGAAGAGTTCAATCCGGAATGGAAAAAGAGTCTGGATATGGCCAATGAAAAGATACGCGAACTGGGAGAACTGCAAATGGAAGGAGCAGACACTTATATGGGAACCTTTGCACAACTCAAGACATTCCCGTTCTTCCAGCAGGCTGCCCACTGGTTCTATCCGTTCAGCACCCAGATCTCCGAAGTGGTCAGCATACTGCCCTCCGGCAATGATAAGGGAAACAACCTTATCAGACACCTGCTGGAACTGCCTATGTTCTGCAATTCCGACAGATATTCTTTCTGCTTCACCTTTATGACAATTCCACAGGTACAGCAGAACATCGTAACCTCACAGCTTGCTGAACAGGATCTCCATCTGAATGAAAGTATCGAACAGCTCGTAAACGAAAACCGGAAAGGAGAAAAGACCGACATCACGGCCAAACTCTACCTGCAGGATCTTTACCGGTTCTTCAAGCTATGGCCGTTCCGGAAAGAACAGCATGATATCTTTACCGACGACCTGGCCCTTTGGAAATGCAAGCCACTGGCTCCGCTCAACCATACGACGGAGAACCTCAGCGATACAGCCAACCAGCTTTTCTCAAAAGGCTACTGGCAGGAAGCTGCCGACCTGTTCCGGGATCTGAGAGAGAAAACTCCCGACAATCCGGAAGTCATGCAGAAACTGGGATTCTCCCTGCTGAAGCTGAAGAAGTACCCGGAAGCAGCTCAGGCCTTCCAACAGGCCGATCTGCTCAAGCCCGACCATGTATGGACGCTGAGACATCTGGCCCAATGCTACAAGCATATGCACGACTATCCGAAAGCACTGGAATATTTTGAAAAAGTCAAGGAAATCCAGCCGGACAATCTCAACCTGTTGCTCCAGATAGGCCAGTGTCTCGCCACCCAGCGAATGTATGACCAGGCACTCACATACTTCTTCAAGGTGGAATATCTCGACAAGACACCGGTTAATGCCCGCAGAGCCATCGGATGGTGCTACTTTATGACCGGAAAATACGAAGAAGCTCTCCGTTTCTACCAGAAACTGCTGCAGACTGACGATGCACAGGCCAGCGACTGGCTCAATGCCGGACACGTCTATCTGGCACAGAAAAATATACCCAAAGCGCTGGAACATTATCGGCAGGCAGAGAGCATGTGTGAAACTCACGAGAAGTTTGTCAACCTCTTCCAGGCTGACAAAGAAGCACTTACCGAACGACAGATTCAGGAAGAAACCCTCTGCATCATCCCCGATTTACTCTAAAAAAAGCCGGGCAGCTTTTTAAAAAATGTTTCGGGCTTTCAGTAAAAACGTTTCGGTCTTTTAATCAAAAGGCCGAAACGTTTTTTTAATACCCGGAACCGTACGATAATATTTTTTATACTAATTCAGACTTCATACTAAAAATAAATCGCTATCTTTGCGGCCGTTTTCAGATAATTATCGACAATGAGTAAGCGGATTAAGACAACCATATTATTCTTCATCTTCCTTATAATTTCAGTTATAGGGAATACTCTTTATACGTCGTCGAATTTATCCGAATCCTTCTTCATACATTCAGAACATACTTCTGACTGCCAGTTACAGGCTCCGTTGCCTATGGCAGAAAAAACAGAATTATTGGAAGAAGATGAAAAAGTAGTTGAGATTGAGCTGGAAAGATTGAGAGGATTTGAAAATCATCCATTCAAGGTCAGGGCAGACAGCCAGATGATTGAATTACAGGAGAGTATCAAAAAGCATGGTATCTTAAATCCTTTAATAGTAAGACCGAAGAAAGATGGATGTTATGAGATGATATCCGGGCACCGAAGAAAATTTGCTGCTGAGAAAATAGGATATAGAAAGGTTCCTGTGATAATACGAGTCCTTAAAGATGATGAAGCTGTTGTATTAATGGTTGATTCAAACCTACAAAGAGAAATGATCAGCCCAAGTGAAAAAGCATTTGCTTATAAGATGAAGTACGAAGCAATCAAACGAAAAGTCGGAAGAAGAAAATGTGGTCAGGTGGACCATAATTTAGGAAAGAAGAGTATTGAGCTGATCGGAGAGGAATGTGGGGACAGTCCAAAACAGGTTCAGCTTCACAGATTTTTCCCAGTCACTTATACAGCAGAGCAAATGAGGCGGGAAATATTGGAAATGTTGAAATTAAATATGAAAAAATATTGGGATGCGTAAAGGAGAAAAGGATTATGTGTAAAGTAATAGCAGTCTCGTCCTCTGGGTTCTCGCCAATTATATCTTTGCCGTGATCTCACACCTGCGCGCTTCATTTCCGGCAGTTCTTCTGCTCTCCGTGCGCCTGATGGCAGGTCACATCAAAGAAACTTTCATCTTATTATTTACAATGGCCGGCGCCTGCCTCATCGTCTTCCTGGTTCCCGGACTTTTCGTCCTTTTTCCCGGAATCCTCTGCGGCATCGCCAGCCATCTGATTGAGCCTGGTTTAAAAAAGGCTCTTGCTATTGATTAATCCAGTTCTTTATAGTCAAAACTGCGGAATTCTGCTGTCTGATCGTATCCGGAGTAGTCCACGCATGCCATGCCGACAAATGCTCCGGTGAAGAATCCACCGTATGACGGGAGTACGTAATCATCGGACAATACAGCGGCATCCAGTGTGCCCGGAATCTCTGTATAGTTCTTTCCGTCAAAGGAATACTCGTAGCTGTAAGACTGCTTTCTTACTTTTGTGCGAAGCCATACAAATTCAACATCATCCGGTACCGGAATCGCATCGTCGCGAAGGAACGAACGATATCTGCCACGATTGCACTCTGCCACTTCGATCACGCGGCCATTTTTCTCATTCCACGTAACGAAAGCGAATGACCAGTGCTTATCATTGTAAAAATTTGTCAATCCAGCCATCTGCTGATAGTTGAACGGATCAAATTTCACTTTCACTTCGGCATCAAAGTTAAATGCCTGCCAGCGTTTTGCCACCAACGAAAGCTCATGCTTATTGCTGAGGGATCCTTTTCCAACCAATGTCAGCCTGCCATCCCCTGTCGTACCCATTTCCTCGGTAAATGGTACGCGGAGGGTATTCCACTCATCATGAAGTTTTGGTGTGTCAAATTCATCATGCATCGAATGATCTGCCGGTGCTTCTGTCAAGATTGCATCTTTCGGCGCATCCACAAGCACTTTTCCGCCATGTCCGCCCTCGATACGAGGCCAGCCTTCTTCATCCCAGTATACTTTCTGAATTGCCGTCTCACGGCCAAGCGGACACCAGCCGCGTGGGTCGATCGAACTTTCATTTTCGTGGTTCCACGGTCTTCCACACAAACTTGCATAATACCACTCACCGCCGGGAGTCTCTACGAGAGCACCATGTCCCTGCTTCTGGATCTCAAGTTCCGGCGTATCAAAGTTTGTAATAAACGGATCGCCAGGCTCTGTCTCAAAACTCAACGCATCTAACGTCTTTGAACGAGCTACTACTTCCTGATGTGTCCAAACGGTTCCACCCTGTGCAGCAAACAGATAATAATATCCGTTGATCTTATACAAATGTGGTCCCTCAACCAGTTTAACGTCCGTTCCGGCGTAGATCGTACGTGCTGTCTCCGGTTTTAATTTCATTGTCTCTGTGTCAAATTCTGTCACTGTAATACCGTCAAAAGCATGGTGGTATTCGCGATGATCCCATGTCTGCTGAACAAGGTATTTGCGTCCGTCATCATCATGGAACAACGATGCGTCAAATCCCACTCCATTGACACGGATCGGATCCGACCATGGTCCGCGGATATCTTCTGCCGTCGTCAGATAATTGATCATATCTTTGAACGGTCCTTCGGTTACTTTTACATCCGTATAAATCAGCCAGAATTTTCCATCTGCATAGGAAAGATCCGGCGCCCAGATACCTCCCGATGACGGATTTCCTTTCATATCAAGCAATGTCGTCGTGGACAATGCGGATGGAAGAAGATTCCAATGTACTAAATCTTTTGACTCGTGCAGACGAACTCCCGGAAACCACTCAAACGTAGAGTTCGCAATGTAATATGTATCATCCACACGGATAATGGATGGATCTGCATTAAATCCCGGCAAAACCGGATTTTTAATCTGCAACATAACTGTATGCCTCCTTACTGTTAATCTATCTCTATCATACAGGAAAATGGGGAGGTTGCAAAGGGAAAAAGAAGAAAAAGAAGAATTTATTCATCCTCTGCCTGAGCAAGCATGGAAGTAGCTGCCTGCTGCAAGATGCTCTCTTTCGAGAATCTTGTCATCTCATCTGCCATATCAGTATCACGGATACGGGATTCAGCGGACTGCAGGTTCTCAGATGTGTTGTCATCAACTTTGACAGTGTACTCAAGACGGTTCTGAATCAATGTCACTTACAGGTCATTTTTATACATGTTCTGATAAAATTTTATGCGGTCTTGGAAGAATGTATGCCGGTGGAGGAGAACTTACGGAAAATATTGATGATGTTGGAGGAGCAGTAGCTTCCACCTTTTTCAATCGAGGAATTCCGGAGTAAATATAAGTAAATTATGGTCAAAAAACCATCGACATTCGACCTCATACACGCTATAATATATGTAATCTAATAAGAAAACAGTGTTATCATTACGGCTATGCTGTAGTTGGAATGGTAGCCATATATATGAATCCGCTGGAACGGAATGGCTGAACCCTCAGGGTGACAATGTCAGCGGTTTGACAGCGAAAACCATTTTTCTCAGACGATTTTAAGTTTTCTTATTTTGACATGGAATTACAGAATAGTTAGAAAAATCAAGGCTTTCATTGACTTGGATTAACTTAGAATTATATATGCTTCCAAGGTGGATTCGAGCTCTTAAGCGCTAATTGGGGGTTCGATTCCCGCCGGGAACATTGATTTTTTGCAACAATGATCGTAAAAATTCATTGTTGCATTTTTTATTTTATGGTGCTTGCGAGCACCGAAAAAATATAAAAATGAGTAATTGGAGCACCGAAAAGACAAAACGGGCACCGAGAACTAAATCTATCCAAGCACCTAATGGAGATAACTAAAGTGTAGGATAAGATTTAGGTTGTCAATGAATGTAAAAATGGTTTTCTTGCTTGAAGAAAACAGGCCTGACGAAGTATCGCTCAGATTAGATTAAAAATTCTAGTCTGGGCGATTTTTTCGTTCAGGGAAAAGGAGAAAATGTCATTGACAGAAGCCCTGAATCGCAGTGGATCATATCTGCTGGAAGGGAAAAAGGCAGAGGCATTGGATGCCAGAATAATGGATGCGTTGCTGGAACTGAAAATGACCAGATGAGAGAAGTTGCACTGAAACAGATTCAGGCACTGGCACTTCTTGGATAAAAGTACATTCTGAATAGACTTTTGTCTATTGTTTGGGGAACGATTTTTACTCCGTGGTTAGTGTTAATAATTCCATCTACCTATTCGGAGGTGCATTAGCGTCATAATTCCGATTGCGGAAGAGACTGGAAAATGTTATTCTTATCATAGGCAGTGGAGCTTTCTTGGTTCAGTTGTTTCGTGTGGTAACTTAATAATAACGGATTATGGAAAGTAATTCCACTGCTTTTTAATAAAAATAAAACTGCGCCACAGCCTTGGCAGGCCATCGCGCAGCGATTTTGTTCAATCTAAATTTATGGAGGTATATATTATGAGAGTAATCATTTCAATCATTCTAATGGTAATTGCAGCGTTGGTCGGTTTTTTCTTTGGTGCTGGAATGAACGAAGCAATGGGTGGAGCAATACTACTTTCAATGATTACAGGTTTTGCTTGCACTATTAATGCTATTGAAAAGAACAAGAAGGACTGACAACTCCCTGTTTTGAGAATTGAGAAAATCGATACTTGTAGATGGAGGTAATCAAAATGAAAGAATATCAATATTTGATTGGAAAAATTATTGTCGCAGTGGCAATTATAGTTGCCGCAATCATTATAGCGCAGGCTATTGGTGGAGCTGGAGAAAGTATCCGTAGTAGCTTGTGGCAATTAATGGATGCTCTTCGATAACTTCCTGTTTTTCAAGCTGTACATGAAAATGTATGGCTTTATTTTATAAAAACACATTGACGATTATCTATGTATATGCTAATCTACACACATAGATAAATATCAATGCGAGGTAAATGAAATGGAACTAACAAATGTTGCATTAATCTGCAAGGCACTTGGAGATTCAAACAGATTAGAAATAGTGCAAATGTTGTCAGATGGCGAAAAATGTGGATGCAGGCTTTTGGAAAAATTTGAAATTACACAGCCAACCCTGTCTCATCATATGAAGATACTGGTGGAATGTGGATTGGTGAATGATCGCAAAGAAGGTAAATGGCATCATTACTCTTTGAATTGTGATACTTTATTAGAATTCAAGAATTTTATTGGCAGTTTGACATGTGAGTCATGCTGTGACAAAAAAAGATAGCTGTTGTTAGAGGGGAAATGCTAAGATGAAGTTTTTTCAAAAGTATTTATCTGTGTGGGTCATTCTATGCATGATCATCGGTGTATCCATAGGACATTTTTTTCCGATG